>Ga0208117_100053_pt1 | contig 121078 bp, 98 predicted proteins | sample LakWasMet26_LOW6_2_FD_183870 | JGI IMG/M metagenome (GOLD analysis project Ga0208117, IMG submission 183870) | Freshwater sediment methanotrophic microbial communities from Lake Washington under simulated oxygen tension - Sediment Metagenome... | ecosystem: Environmental > Aquatic > Freshwater >...
AGGAGAGCACAATGAGTTTCGATAATTTTCTAAGTCAATTAAAAAGCAAAGCCAACGAGTTAAAAACAGAGGCTTTAAAATTCAAGAACAAGGATTTTCTGAATGCAGCGATGGCAGGCTCCGCATTAGTTGCGATGGCCGATGGCAGCATCAGTTCTGAAGAAAAGCAAAAAATGGTCAAATTTATTGAAAGCCATGATGCGCTGTCGATTTTTACCACCAGCGATGTGATCAAGGCCTTTCAGGACTTTGTAGGCCAGCTTGAATTCGATAAGGACATCGGCGAAGCCAAAGCTTATGAAGCGCTAGGCAAGATGAAATCGAATGCTCAAGCCTCGCGCCTGTTGGTTCGCATGATTATAGCCATTGCTTCTTCAGACGGAGTTTTTGATTTCGATGAAAAAAAGGTGGCTACCAGAATAGCCAAAGAATTGGGGATCGATCCTGCGGAATTTGAATTGTAAGCGCGTAATAAAGCCGTCATAAGCTTCGATGGGCGACCGACCGGTCGCCTGTTATTACCCTCGTTAATTGCCATGCACCAACAAATACATCAAGACCAGATTGGTAAACAGCAGCATTATCGACAAGCCTTTCCAGAATAATAACGGATTGCGCTGTATTAACGGTATGGCTTCTTCAGCGCTCAAAAACTTGCGGTTGGGTGTCGACAGGTCATAGAGAAACTCCGATAAATCGTCATAGCGAAATTGCGGGGTGATTGAGGTGGCTTTTTTTAATGCGCCGTCAATCCAGATAGGAACCAGGGCATTGTGATGAAAACTGGGCACATAATGGAGCTTTGCCAGATTCATTTTGTTGGGTTTTTCAGGCATATCCTGGCCGAAAGGCAAGGCGCTGTTGAGCATTTCATAGGTGATGACGCCCAGTGAGAACAGGTCGGATTTTACCGTGCCGTGCTGTCCCAGATGATATTCAGGCGCCGTGTAATTCAAGGTGCCGAGTATGTTGTCCGCCCCGCTGTGTTCCAGCGGCGTAATTTCCGCAATACCGGCGATTTTAACCGAGCCGAAATCGATGATTTTAACGATGCCGTTGTTATCGAACATGATGTTTTCGGGTTTCAAGTCCTGATGCAGCATTTCCATGCGATGAAAAGCCCGCAAGCCCTTGGCAATCTGTTCGACTATTTTCCTGGCTTCTTTGATATCAGGCTTGGGATTAGCGCTTATCCATTGCCTCAGCGTCGGTCCTTCGAGAAATTCGGTGACGTAATAAAGGCAGCTTTTTTCCCGGTTAGTGCTGAGGATTTTTAGCACATTTTCGTGACGAATGCGTTTTCCGGCCCATTCTTCATGCAGAAAATGTTCTATGTAATGGGCATCGTCATCATAAAGGATAGACGGGGTCTTCAAAATAACCTGGGTGTCGGTTTTGGTATCGAAAGCCCGGTAAATCTGGGTGCGCTTGCTGGCATGCAACTCCGCTTCAATCCGGTAACCGTCGATGATCATGCCGGGTTCCAACGGTGGCGGGAAGGGCAGCTTGGTATGGCGGCGAATAATCTCGTCTTCTTTGGCTTCGGGCAGTTCATCGACCCTGACCAGCTGGCAGGTCAGATTGTCATCGCTATGATTATCCGCGGCCTGCTGCATGATTTTTTCGGCAAGCAGGGTTAAATTCGCATTATCCTGAACAAGCAGTTTTTTCAGGGTTTTTTCATCGATAAAGTCGTGTATCCCGTCAGTTGTCATTAAAAACAGGTCGTCTGTTTCTAAAGAAAGCGTCCGGTAATCGACTTCCAGATGCGGTTCTATGCCCATTGCCCGGTTAAGATAATTTTTTTCCTTAACCCAGATGCGGTGATCGCGGGTTATCTGCTCAAAATTACCTTGGCGTAAACGATAAATGCGTGAATCGCCGATATGAAAAATATGCGCAGTGGTTGATTTCAAGACAATAATGCTGAGCGTGCTGACCATGCCCTTGGTCGACTCATAGCGGCTTTGCCCCTGACTGTATAACCAGGAATTGGTCGCGGAAAGGATTTTTTGTCCGGCATGTTTGACTGACCAGGAGTCGGGGGTGCTGTAATAATCGCTTAGAAAGCTGATGACGCAGCAGTGACTGGCCTGTTTCCCGGCGTCGCTGCCGCTCATGCCGTCGGCAATGGCAACGGCTATGCCTTTATGAGTCAGTTGCGGGCCTTCCGGTATTAACGAACCGAAAAAGTCCTCATTATCCGGCTTGATCCCTTTATCGCTGGCATAGCCGATGCTGACTTTGAGTGTTGGTTTGGGCATGGTTAGTATCTAGGAATGGTTTATTTTAGCAGTTAAAAATAGAACGCTGATGACGCAGATGAATATGATGAGCACAGAGTGTTCAAGAAAAATCTTATTGCATCATAACTATCAGCGTCATCTGCGTTCCATTTTATTTGTTGGTGCTGAGGCTTTTTTGTCTTTCGCCTTTTACCAAGCGGGACGGGGTTTGCAACCCCGTTCCTAACGTTTTTGCAATGTTCGAGCTAAGCGGCAGGGTTTAGTCAGCGCAAAATCCTAAACGTTTCGTGCGGGGCAACATGCCCCGCACGGCTGTGAATATGATGAGCATAGAGTGTTCAAGAAAAATCTTATTGCATCATAACTATCAGCGTCATCTGCGTTCCATTTTATTTGTTGGTGCTGAGGCTTTTTTGTCTTTCGCCTTTTACCCTTCGCCTGATTTCATTCAATTCAACTCAATCATTTCCACGGTACCGTCTTCCTGAACTTCGGCCATGTGGCCTTTGGGTTCGTCGATAAACTGTACGGCAATCAGCACCGATAACGCCACCGCCGCGATAACCACAAAAAATACCGCCGGTGTAACAAACGATAATATGGTCAAAAACAACACGCCGCCGACATTGCCGTAAGCGCCGACCATGCCGGCGATCTGTCCGGTCATGCGTCGTTTAATCAACGGAACGATTGCATAGACCGCACCGCAGCCGCCGGATACAAAGCAAGAGCAGGCCATTGTTACTAAAACCGCCAACGCAATAGGCCATTCCGAATCAATCATCGACATGCAGAAATAACCTACCGACAGGCCCAAGACAAAAATGCTTAAGGACAATTTACGGCCGAATTTATCGCTAATCCAGCCGCCGATTGGCCGCGCAACCAGGTTAATGAAGGCAAAACTACCGCCCAGCAAACCGGCTTCGACCATGGTAATGCCATGCGACTCATGGAAGGTGTCGAAGAAAAACAGCGGCAACATCGAAACTACGGCTAATTCCGAACCGAAGGTAATGAAATAGGCCAGGTCCAGAATGGCAACCTGTTTGAATTTGTATTTATGGATGTCCTCTATCGGGTGTTGCAGATGCTCTTCATTGACGTGGATAATTTTATAGACGTTATAAAGGAATAAAACCCAAATGCCGGTATAAATACTGAGGGCTGCGCCATTCGATAACAGGTTGGCGCCGGTTGGCGATAATTTCCAGGTTAGCAGGCTCAAGGTGGCATACAAAGGGACGCTCATCAGAATATAGAAGAACAAGTCCCAGATACTGGTGACTTCCATCGCGCCCGATTTTTTAGGCTTAAAGTAAGTCGAACCCTTGGGAGTGTCGGATACGCTGAAGAAATAGATGACCGAATAAAGCAGGGCCATAACGCCGGTCGTTGCAATCGCATAGCGCCAGCCTTCATCACCGCCATAGATCAGCGCGAGAGCAGGCAAGGCCCCGGCCGCAGCGGCTGAACCGAAGTTTCCCCAGCCGCCGTAAATACCTTCGGCAATACCCACTTGTTTGGCCGGAAACCATTCGCCGACCATGCGGATGCCGATCACAAAACCGGCGCCTATAAAGCCCAATAAGAAACGGGCCAGGGCCAGTTGCTCAAAACTGGTGGCAAAGGCGAACATAAAACAGGGAACGCTGCCTGCCGCCAGTAGTGTGGAATAAGTGCGTTTAGGGCCGAATTTATCGACCAGAATACCGATCACAATGCGTGCCGGAATGGTCAGGGCGACGTTTAAGATCAGGATGGTTTTTATTTCCGAGTTGTTCATGCCCAGTGTTTTAGCGATTACCATCATTAACGGTGCATGGTTAAACCACACCACAAAGCTGATAAAAAAAGCCATCCACGTCATGTGGAGAATTTTGGTTTTTCCCGAAAAGGAGAGCAGGTTAAGGCGTTGAGAGGACATGATAGATTTCCAGTTATAAAGATGACTGGATTAGCAAAAGCATGTTGCATGCCACATATACTGAGACAGTTGTAATACGGGTTTATTTAAGGTGCGGACAGCCGAAAATGCAGGAAATAGAGCACCAAAAGCGGGCGCTTTAGACAAGCTTTCGTTCACCGGTATTTACGCTCACCTACTGTATTCCTGTAGTCGTGCTCATATTTATTGCCTGAATCCATATCGGTAATATAGAGAGTAGAACAGCAATGTGTCGAACGATATAAAGTTGAAGGGGCAGGGCGAATAGGCACCATAATAATGCGTCGCGCATTATCATGGTGCAATAGAGGGTGCATTATTTTGGTGCAGAGAAATCGGCAAGTTTTAGAAGCTTATATTCCCTTGTAACCAGATTTTTTGGGTATCCGTATTAGTAAAGGTATCGGCGGCATTATAGTTGTCGGCGCTGTAATACGCATATTTCGCTAATACCGAATAATGCTTGCCGAATTTCTTAAGCGCCGAAAAATTCCACTCATCGCCATACTTAAGTTGCCCGGTATCGTCGGTAAAATTATGGTAAGTGCCGGTTAATATGACTTCGCCACGGTCAAAGGTGGAAATCATCGTGCCGAATACGTCGCGAATACCGTTTCTGGGCGTAATCAGAAATATATCCGCCCAGCCCTGGAAGGCATGGTTGGTGCCCAGCGGCGTATCAAACGTTTTATTGAGGCCTTTGCCGTCAAGCTGCTCTATGGCGCCTTGAAAGGTGAGGTTATAGGCTGTTAAGCCGCCCATCAGGTTAAGACGGTCAACCGAGTACTTGGTCGGGCCGTGTCCGTAATCTTCCTGATGTCCCCATTCGGCGGTATAAACCACGCCGTAGTTGTCGCTCAGTTTCAGCGTGTCTCCCGGCTTTTGAAAATTGGTCATACGCAAGCCATAGGTTTCGCTGGACTTTTCATAGTTTTCCCGCTCGGTATAATTCAGCCAGTAGCCGTAACCGACCAGATTGCCGTAATCGCCGACTTTGTAATTGACGTTCAGAATCGGAGCCTCGATACGCTCGTTGGTGGCTGTAAATGTTTGTACATTACCGATATAGCCCGCATTAACGGTCAGGCCGAAAAGCTGTTGATTGTTGTGGGTGACCAGTACCGAGTCAAAGGTGGTTTCCATTTGCCGCCAGCCGACATTGCCGATAAACCGGTCGTCATCGAACTTGATGCGTTGCCGCCCGCCTTTAATCAAGGTATCGGGAATGCCGGCATAGCTTAGCCAGAGTTGGTTGAGTTCGCTTTTTTCAGGGTCGGCAATCGTTGAGTAACGGGTATTACTGTTGCGGGTGCTATTGTAATCATCCACCATCGCCAAGTTGCCCTCATATTCGGCATAACCTTGAATACCATGAAATACCGGCGACAGTAAACCGGCGCGTAAGCGGCTGGTGACAGCATTGGCCGTTTTTTGCGTGCCACGGTCTTGATCTACGTTTTCCCAACGCGTGTTCAGGTCGAACTTGACCGCGCCGTTTTTGCCGTAATGATAGAAATTAAGCGCATCCTCAACATCCTGTGTAACGCCCGCCAAGGCTGAGCCGCTCACTACCGATAGGGCCAGTAGTGATGCAGATAAGGGGGTTTTTCTTTGTTGCTGCGGCATAAAGCCTCCTAATTGTATTTAATGTGTGGTGTTGCAAGTTGTCCACGAAAAGCACGGAAGGGACGAAATAAAGTAGGCCGAAATGAGATCACCCAAGCGTAGCGCGGGGCGGCGTTTCCGGCTTGCCGGTTGTTCGCTGGTTGCAAAGCTGGAGCTTGGGAACCCGCATAAGTTGTCCAACGAAGCACTTATTAATGCGTATGATCGCACTCGGTTAGAAAGCTCAAGATGCTTTCCCGGTATTTGTAATAGTCGGGATGTTCCAGCAGGGCTTTGCGGCTACGCGGTCTGGGCAAATCGATGTCTTCTATCTTGCCGATTTTAGCGTGCGGGCCGTTGGTCATCATCACCACCCGGTCTGCCAGCAGGATGGCCTCGTCGACATCATGAGTGACTACAATGGCGGTAACGTGGGTTCTTTCCCAGACTTCCATCAACACTTCCTGCAATTCCCAGCGGGTCAGCGAATCCAGCATGCCGAACGGTTCATCCAGTAACAGCAGTTTGGGCGACAAGGCAAAGGCGCGGGCAATGCCGACACGCTGACGCATGCCGTTGGACAGGTCGGCGGCTTTTTTACGGAGCGAGTCGCCCAAACCGACGCGGGTCAGATAATATTCAACAATATCGTCGCGTTCCGATTTGGAGGCGTGCGGGTAGACTTTATCTACGCCCAGCATGACGTTTTCAAACGCGGTCAACCAGGGAAACAGGCTGGGCGCCTGAAATACTACGCCACGATCAGGGCCCGCACTATCAATTTCTTTGTTGTCCAGAATAATAACGCCTTCGGATACGCTGTTCAGACCGGCGGTCATCGATAATACGGTTGATTTACCGCAGCCGGAATGGCCGATGATCGAGATGAATTCGCCTTTTTTCATTTTCAGGTCGAAGCCGTCCACGACTTTAACCGAGCTGTTGCCGTCGGGCGTCGGGTAGATTTTGGACAGCTGTGAAAACTCCAGGTAACGGGGACGGCCTAAGTCGTCCCGCGCGGGTTTTATCGCCAGGGATGGTGTGTATGCCGTAAGCCTGCCGGGAGCAGGCTCGGCAATCGCCAGGGATGGTGTGTATGCCGCAGGTTCGTCGGGAACGGACGCGGCGATCGCCAGGGAGGGTGTATCTGACTCATGCTTGCCGGGAGCAGGCGCGGCGAAGGCCGAACGGTCACGATCCCAGTCATTACTGGTATTGGGTTTAACATTGGGCAGGACGATTTGATCAGTGCTTGAACCCAGGTTTTTTTCGATGCCGATGTCCATTAAATAACGGGTTATTTCGGCGCGTAACCGTTTAAATTCGGCGTTATGGTTTAACGCAGTCCGGTCTCTGGGACGCTCGATATTGATATGGAAATCCGGGCCGAAGGTCGCATCGGGGCCGGGATTAAGCGGGATAACCCGGTCCGCCATGTAAATCGCTTCATCGACATCGTTGGTAATCAGGATGACGGTTTTCTTTTCCTGTGACCAGATTTGCAAAATCTCATCCTGCAAGTTGCCGCGTGTCAACGCATCCAGCGCGCTGAGCGGTTCGTCGAGTAGCAAAATATCGGGGTTGGCGGCCAAAGCTCTGGCGACATTGACCCGTTGCCGCATGCCCCCGGAAAGTTCGGCGGGTTTTTTATCCATGGCCGCACCGAGATTGACCATCCTGACGTATTTTTCGGTATGCGCTTTACGTTGTTCGGCAGACCAGTCTTTAAAAATCTCATCGACCGCCAACGCCACGTTTTCAAACACCGTCAGCCACGGCATCAGCGAGTAGTTTTGGAACACGACGCCGCGGTCCGGCCCCGGTGCGGTAATCGGCCGGCCTTGTTTTAGCACCTCGCCGCTATCGGCCTGAATTAATCCGGCGATAGCTGAAATTAGCGTGGTTTTTCCGCTGCCGGAAAAACCGACAATGGCAACGAACTCGCCTTCTTTAATGCTCAGGTTGATGTTGTTGAGTATGGATGTCGCTCCATAGCTCTTGCACACGGCCTTTAATTCCAACAAAGGCTGGTGGGCGTCATTCGATGGTGCAGGCGACTGGCTCTGGGTGCGCTTAGCCTGTCCTGAGCTTGTCGAAGGGTTCACAATATTAAGATTTACGACGGACATCACCGGCTCCTTGATTAAAGCGCTCTACCGAAAGAGAATATGTTTTGTAAAGACTGCATGATGCGGTCCAAGGCAAAGCCGATCAGGCCGATGGTAAATACCGCAACCATGATTCTGCCCAGGGAGTTGGAACTGCCGTTCTGGAATTCATCCCAGACGAATTTGCCCAGCCCCGGATTTTGCGCCAGCATTTCCGCAGCGATCAGCACCATCCAGCCCACGCCCAGCGACAAACGCATGCCGGTGAAAATGTAAGGCAGCGCGGACGGCAAAATGATTTTCTTGATTTGGGTGCTCCAGCTAAGACGCAACACTTTGCCGACATTGATCAGATCCTTGTCTATCGATGACACGCCGACGGCGGTATTGATAAGGGTCGGCCACAGCGAACACAGCGTGACGGTAATCGCGGAGGTCAGGAACGATTTTTCAAACCAGGAATCATCGGTAGTCACATACACGGCGCTGACAACGAGGGTGACGATGGGCAGCCAGGCCAATGGCGATACCGGCTTGAAAATCTGCACCAGCGGGTTGATAGCGGAATTAAAGATCGGACTCATGCCGCAGAACAGGCCGAGCGGCACGGCGATCAGCGTGGCAATCACAAAGCCGGCAAAAACCGTGTAAAGGCTGGTGAAAATCTTGTCCAGATAAGTGGCCTGGCCGTTATAGGGGCGGACTTTGATTTCAGCAGCCGGATCTTCCGCGTGTTTTTGGTCATTGCGGGTTTGCTGGCGTTGGTAGTACTCGGCTTCTTTGGCCCGTTCGGCGTAATGATCGTCCAGTAATCCGGCGGCTTCGTGCCATACCGCGATCGGGCCGGGAATTGCGCCCAGGCTGGTGTTGACTTTGGATGCGGAAAAGCTCCACAGTCCAAGGAAGACCATAAACGCGAGTATGGGGACGCCCATAATCAGCCAAAGTTGCCGGATTTGCAGGGATGGATTTTCTCCGGCGGCTATTTTTACCAAAGGAACAAACCAGGTGAGCCCGGTTATGTTTAAAAACTTTATCAGTTGGTTGTGCATTGTCGGTACCTCTAAAAGCAGGTGAAAGGCAAAAGGTTAAAGGCAAAAAAGGCGCGTCCCTGCACTAAGTCAACGTCCATTGTTTAGGTCGGCACTCACACTTTTTTTCGGGTGGGTTCCCAAGCTCTAGCTTGGGAACGATGGCGTTACTCAACAACCTTGCCGCTCACTACTTTTTGTTTGCCTTTAAGCCCGATAGGGAATTTGCTCAGATAATCATTGGGCTTGGTGGCGTCGAAACTGATGCCGTCAATGAAGTCGGCGCTGGGCGGCTTGATACCGGTTTCGCTGTCGGCAGGAAAATCGCCTGCTTTCGCTTTGCCTTCGGCAACCAGCGCCTTGGCCGCGGCCATGTAAATATCCGGGCGATACACTTTTTTAGCGGTTTCCAGGTACCAGGCATCGGTTTTGTATTCGTTGATTTGTCCCCAGCGGCGCATTTGCGTCAGACTCCAGACCGCATCGCTGTAATAAGGGTAAGAACCGTTATGACGGAAGAACACATTGAAATCGGGCAAGTCGCGTTTGTCGCCTTTTTCATATTCAAACGTGCCGTTCATGCTGTTGGCAAGAACCTCGTAATCAGCCCCGACATATTGTTTTTGCGACAACATTTCCACGCCTTCATTACGATTTTTATTGTTTTCCGCATCCAGCCACATCGATGCGCGAATCAAGGCTTTTATCACTGCTTTATGGGTATTGGGGTTTTTATCCGCCCATTCTTTGTTTACGCCGAAGATTTTTTCTGCGCTGTTTTTCATCAGTTCGTAATCGCTGATGACCGGTACGCCGATGCCTTTGAACACCGCTTGCTGGTTCCACGGTTCGCCGACGCAGTAGCCGACAATCGTGCCTGAATCCATGGTGGCCGGCATTTGCGGCGGCGGCGTTACAGACAGCATGGCTTCGGCGTCAATCTGGCCGGAAGTGTCTTCAGGCGGCGCGTAAAAACCGGGCTTAATGCCACCGGCCGCCAGCCAGTAACGCAATTTCATATTGTGCGTGCCGACCGGGAAAGTCATCGCCATGTTGAAAGGTTTGCCCGCGGCTTTGTATTTTTCCAGCACCGGTTTCAAGGTATCGGCCTTGATAGGATGCACCGGCTTGCCGTCTTTGACCGGAATCTGCGGCTTCATCTGCTTCCAGACATCGTTGGATACGGTAATCGCATCGCCGTTTAAGGTCAGGGTGAAGGCGCTGACTATATCGGCTTTGGTGCCATAGCCGATGGCCGTGCCAAAGGGCAGGGTTGCCAGCATGTGCGCGCCGTCCAGTTCGCCGCTGACGACACGGTCTAACAACACTTTCCAGTTGGCTTGTGCTTCCAATTGCACGGAAAGGCCTTCCTCTTCGAAATAGCCTTTTTCCAGCGCAACCGCCAACGGCGCCATATCGGTCAGTTTGATGAAGCCGAGTTTTAAGCTTTCCTTTTCCAGCTTTTCAGCTGCGTAGGCACTGGTTGCAAAGGAAAAGGTTGATACCGCAGCCACGGCAACCAGTGCCGTAACCAGTTTTTTGATAGTAAATCGTCCGGTTTGTTTCATATTGACCTCAGCAGGTTTGAAAAAATCAGCAAAAAAAAAGCGCCACCTAACGGAATACGTACTGTATTCGGTCTGGTAGACGCCTTTGTCTGTTTGGGTTCGCCGTTGAACCCGTATTTTTTAGTGCCCCGTCGTTGGAGCTCCTGTAATGTTTAAAGCAATCGTTGTGCCAAAATTTGCGAATGCTTATTTTATGGGTTTAAGTTAATGAATATAAGCGGTTATAGTTCGTATTGAGGAGGGCAAGGTGAGAGGGGTGTATGTCTGTAATGCATCAATTTTGTGCATTCACCTATTCGTTTGCACCAACTATGACGAATGCGCTTCCATATCTTCCAACTCGATATTGAGCGCTTTTGTTGAAAGCAATAACTCGCTTATTGATGCTAACAACGATAAAACAATAAACACCATGCTGAAGCCGAAAGTCATGTTGCCGTAATACTGTAGTCCGTAAAAGATCAGCCCCATAGCGAGTGTGCAGCAGATAATGCCAACGACGCCCAGCACTTGCATCGCCACAATAAAGCGGATGCGGAGCCTTAAACTGTCGATCTGTTTTTTGGCAACCGGGCTTTGGGTTTTGTTAAACAGGTTATGCTGTTCTCTAATCCGGCTGGCAATCGCCAGAAAACGGTTGGAATAGGCCAAAAATAAAACTGAAATGGCGGGAAATAACAGGGCGGGTGTGGTGATGGTGATGTCCATGGCTATTGATAGGGCGAATAAGGGGCAAAATAGATCGTTTTTAGATAATAAAGGGGGATTAAAACTCATCCCACTCATCATTACCAGCAAGTTGTAACTGTAACTTCCTACCGGCAACTGCTCTGGGTAGCGCTATTTCTTTTTTCGCAGGCGGTAAATGAAAGTAGCTGTTTGACGTGCCCGAGCTATCTACCACTTTAAAACTGCTCACTGTGATCACCAGGTTTTGCGCTTGTTCTTCCAGTAATTCCGCGGCCGCAGCGGCTTGTTCTACCAGAGCGGCATTTTGTTGGGTTACGTCATCCATTTGGGTGATGGCCTGATTGACTTGTTCGATGCCGGCGCTTTGTTCGGCGGAGGCTGCGGTGATTTCAGACATCATGTCGGTAACGCCGCGGATGGAGGTGACAATGTCTTCCATGGTCAGCCCGGCTTGGGCAACCAGCTTACTGCCGTCCGAGACTTTATCGACCGAATCGCTAATCAGCTCTTTAATTTCCCCGGCAGCCATCGCGGCGCGTTGCGCGAGATTGCGCACTTCTACGGCAACAACGGCAAAGCCCCGGCCTTGTTCGCCGGCGCGGGCGGCTTCTACCGCAGCGTTGAGGGCAAGAATGTTGGTCTGGAAAGCAATGTCGTCGATCACCGAGATAATGTCCCCGATTTTACGTGACGATTCATTGATTTCATTCATCGTCATGACGACTTGGCCGACCACTTCAACGCCTTTGCCCGCGATGTCGGATGCGTCAACGGCGAGCCGGTTGGCCTGTTGGGCGTTGACGGCATTATGCTGCACGGCGGAGGTCAGCTCTTCCATGCTGGCGGCGGTTTGTTCCAGGCTGGCGGCTTGCTCCTCGGTGCGATGAGATAAGTCGTTGTTACCGGTGGCGATTTCGTTAGCCGCTGTGTGAATGTTGTCGGTGGAATCCTTGATATTGCCGACTAGGCCTTTGAGGTTTCCTACAATACTATTCATGCCGACAATCACTTCGCCAAAGGTGCCGGGATAGTCTTTGTCGATGGTTTGGGTCAAGTCGCCTTGAGCCAGGGCATCGGCGACATGCAGCACGTCGTTGAAGCCGACATCGCAGGTTTCCATCAGGTGATTGAGATTGGCCAAAATCCCCTTGAACATGAACTCAAATTTATCCGGATCGCTACGCTTTGAGAAATCGCCTTGAGCGCCTGCTTCCGCAAGCATTTTGATTTCGTTGTTAACGGCGAGAAAGGTCTTTTTGGCATTGTCCATAATCTCGGTAATGACAATGGTTTCTCCCGGCAAAACGTCCATGTCGAGAGAGAAATCACCTTTTGAATACTGGGAGACGATGCCGATCAGTTTTCTGTTGATCAGGATACGCGATTGAATCAAGTCATTAACTTCATAGGCTATCTTGCCGTAGATGCCGGAGAATGTTGAACTGTCGAGTTGCTCTTTGACCCAGCCCTGTGCGTGCTTTTGCGCCATATCGTCCAGGCCGGTAACGAAGAAGTTGATCGAATCCTGCATGGTTTTCATGGAGCGCAACAGATCCCCGATTTCATCTTTTTGATGCGTGTCAATGCTGGAGTGCAGGTCTCCATTGGCAATGGCTCCTGCAACCTGTTGGACGGTCTTGAGCGATCGTATGATGCTGCGACTGATCATTACGGTCAACACGACTGCCATCGCAACGCTGAAGATGAAAATGCCGACCAGGAAGATTTCGTACCCGTGTATTGTATTTTGCGCGTGTGCCTCATCTTCCAGGTTGCGGGCTGTTGTAAGTTTCACTACGTCATTAATAGCATTACGATGCTCTTCATAAGCGCGACGCATTTTCAGGAGGCTGGCGAGTGAGCCGTCGCGGTCGCCCGCCTGGATGCTCGGCAGAAACCGCTGGCCGGCTTCATTGTAAAAGGTTTGCGCCGCCCGGTAAGAGCGTTCAAGTAAAGAAACCTGGAGTCCCTGTTCCAAAGATTGGCCCGTCCAATAACGATGACGGGACTCGTATTCCGTTTTTAGCGATTGAAAGTGCGTCACCAAGGTGCTGATTTCAGTCGGGTCGGTGGTTTGGGTTAATTGCAGCGTCACCAAATAGGATTCGATAATGTATTCAGGCGGGGGCAGGACATCGGCAATAATATCTTTACCCTGAACTATGCGTTGATAAATGGGGCCATTAACATTCAGTGTATTCATGGCCTTGAATGTTGCGAAACCGAACAGTGAAAAACCGATGACCAACGTACTTACAATGATCGTAAAACGCATTTTGATAGTTAACTGTCCGGAGTTTTTCAAGTTATTTAGCATGATGCAATCTCCTGTTTCTATAGTTATGATTGGGATTGTTAAATAGTAAATATTTTCGATTGGATCCATGTTCCGGCCGATCATTACGATGGTTGTGCCGACGCTATTAAATCCGGAATGTATCGAATGCTTGCAATGTAATGGGGCTTAAATTGCTGCGGACATTTATTAATCCATTGTTAGGCTTTTCTATCCTTAAAAAGGGACAAAAAAAAGCGTCTTCAAGCGGAATGCTACTGCATTCAGTCTGTTAGACGCCTTTGTCAATATGGTTCGCCGTTAAACCAAGATCTTTCAGTACCCCGCTATCGGGGCTTCTGTCGTGTTTAACGCAAGCGTTGTGCCAAAATGGTTGTATGATATTTTTCCATGGATCTTATTTAATAATTACAATTGGTTACCGATTACCTTTCATATCGCAAGGATAATGAGGGTTTCGAGAACTCTGCATCGAATGAGTGCAATCTTTCGATGTGTTGCACCAATTGAGTTCTCTTGAAGTGCGGTATAGGAATGGCCGCACCAAAAGCAGGCATTTTACGGCAGCATGGACAGATATAGGCTCCTCGGTACACCGCTATGCGGTTCCTGCATTGATGCTGTCGTCCAAGCCGTTTCTCCAATTCGGCATAAAATCTGCTACTACTTGGAGAGTTATTATTAATTCTCAGGTATTCCGATTATGTCCAAGATAAGCCATCTTAATGTTTTTGAAAAATATGAAGAACATCGATCGGCGACTCATAAGCGGCTTTCTTCCATAAAGCAAACGGCTTGATATGAAAACATTTATTAAGGTAACGGAAATATGGATACCCACAAAAGATCGTACCCGCTTGGGCTTTAGCGCCGGACTGTATGGCTCTTTGCATGAATTCCGGGTTGCCAGTGAAAAGGAATCCTTCGCTTATGATGAAGGTTTGCCCGGTAAAGCATGGGCAGCCGGTCATCCTGTCGTGTTAACCGAATTTGATCACTCTTATTTCAAGCGGACAAAATCAGCCAAAAAAGCGGGTTTGACCTGCGGTATTGCGATACCTGTTTTTTCAGGTGAATTTATAATGGCCGTGGTGGTTTTTTTGTGTGGGGACGATCAGCATCATGCCGGCGCGATAGAAGTATGGAGCAACAGCGCGGAGAAAAATACTGAGCTGGCGGTTATTGACGGATATTACGGTACGTTGGATGAATTTGAAAATATATCCAGAGGAATGAGCTTCATCAAGGGTTCCGGTTTACCCGGGCAGGTATGGGCAACAGGCATGCCCGTACTCATAGAGGATCTGGGGCAAGCCTCCGCTTTTATCAGAAGTTCGGATGCCAGAAAAGCCGGGATAACGACGGCGCTGGGTATTCCGGTTTCGGTGGTTGCAAACCAGGTTTATATCATGACATTTCTGTCGGCTAAAGCGACGCCGATTGCCAAACGCATACAGATCTGGGTGCCGGATGAAAGCGGTCAACGGCTGGTGTGTCAGTCGGGATACAGTAAACAAAATGATGAGCTGGCGGAAATGTTTGAAACCATCTCTGTGCGCAAAGGCGAGGGACTATTGGGCAGGGTATGGCTAACCGGCGTTCCGGCCATCAGAAATAACGCGGAAGTCGCGCCGGTAGAAGGGCGCTTGAATTCCATGCTTGCAATGCCCGTCATCGATGACGGAAAGTTGAAAGCGGTGGTCACTTTTCTGTTTTAGTTGGCTATTGCGTCCGCCTCAAAGTGGTGCGAGACACAAAAAAGCCTTCCTTGTTTGGCGATTGCATCGTTATGTACGAATCTCAGGATATAGTGAATGTCTAAAGGCGACGGACGATTAAATCGCTTCGAAGGTTAAACATCATAGCCATTCGGCAGCAATATCGATTAATAAAATACGCTCGTCGTCCAGTCTGAGCGATAGGGTTTTGCACAGCATATCGTTATTAAAATCCCGATAGCGTTCAGAAGTTACCAGGCGGTAACTGTCTTTTGCCGACTCAAGCGCCAGCAATTGATAAAAATAAGGTCGCCATGCCCAGTTAAAGCCGATTTGAGTCGGGTCCTCGAACCAGTTGCCATCGGCAAAATTAAAATTCGATGAGATCTGATCGCCTTCGTTATTGCATAAATAGAACCGTAAAATGCCGCTCGTTTCAAACGGGTGCGCGGATAATTTTTTGAGGTTGAAGTCGGTTTCCAGCGCTATTTTCAGGCATTCGATCAAGCCCTTAATATTGGCGATAAACTGTATCTTGTGTTCTTCTTTGGCCAAGGTTTTTTTCAGGAAGGTCTTTCTCAGTGAACTGATTTGTTTTTGATAATGCAGCGGTTCTTTAAATTCCGCTGTGGCGGGTGAAAACAGATAGCCCTGCATATATTGAGCGCCGCAACTTAAGCCGAAATGGAAGTCGTCAATGGTTTCCACTCCCTCGCAAACGATACGGCAACCGGTGCGTTTCGCCAGGCGGGATATTAAATGCACCACATCGCTGGCTATGCCGCCTTTGGCGGCATTCTGGAATAATTGCATGTCCAGTTTGATGATGTCGGGTTGTATGGCCATGACTCTTTCCAGCTGGGAAAAACCGGCGCCAAAATCATCAATCGCTATTTTTAAGCCGTGTTGGCGATACAGGTCGGCAATTTCAACGAGTTTGTCCAAGTCGCCTTTTGATTCGGTTATTTCAATAATGACGCGGTTTCTGTCAACATTAAACTCGTCCAGCATGAGTAGTGTCGGCAATGAAGTAAAGTCAGCGAGGTGGTCGATCCAGGCGGCTGAAATATTGATGGTTAAATAGCCCTTGTAATGTGATCGACTGAATTGCTCCAGAGCTTGACGTCGAACCATGCGATCCCAGGCTATTAGTTGGTCGGGGGCAATGTCCGGCGAAGAGAATAATTCACCGGCCGAAACAACCCGGCCATTTGCGTCATGTTGCCGTGCTAATGCTTCGTAACCGATGATAGTGCCGCTGGCAGCGCCAATAATAGGTTGGAAATAGGGGAATAGTATCTTTTCTTGATTCATAGGTTTGTTTTGTTTGGCTAATGCTTCATGGCTGCTGATAGAGCCGCCGACAGTGCTAACAATAGGTTCAAAATAAGAGAATAGTTTTTTTTCCGTATTCATAATAGAAATGTTTGTTTAATGAGTTCAGCCATGGAAACAACATTTTTTGCCATTTTCCCGATTACTATAGTGCTGTTCATCCCAGTTTTTTGGTGGGTAAATATCGTCTTTGGTTGATTTACCCGTTTCCATTGTTCAAATTCGTCTTAATTTGTTTGTTACATGCCCGCAAGAAACTGCTGTTTTTCAGTTCTAAAATGTCTCAGAAATAGCTTTGTTTATGTTTGATATGCAAATATCAAAATATTGGCAAATACATAAAGTAATTTAACTCATGGAAATAGCGGCCTGGATCAGGCAAAAAAAAGCGTCTCTCAGTGGAATGCTCAATGCATTCAGTCTGATAGACGCCTTTGTCAATAGAGTTCGCCATTAAACCAATATTTCTTTAATGCTCCGCCATTGGAGTCTCTGCAGTGTTAAGAGCAATCGTTGTGCCAAAATTCCTATATGGGTTATTTATGTTAATTATTTAACAAATATAAGTGCTATAAGCGACCCGTTGTAGAACAAGAGTGGTCGGAGTCCTTAAAATAACGCACTTAATAGGTGCAATTTCCCTATGCATTGCACCAATTAGGTTGTTTTGGTGTGTAATTTTTGCACAGAGGAAGGGGCATTGACTGTTTTGATCGTCTGGCACAAAACCTGCTGGAGCCTGGAGAGTTATCATGAGTTCTCGGGATCGAAAGCATGTCTAAAATGAGTCATATCAATGTTATTGAGAAATACGAGGAACATCGCGTCGCTATTCATAACCTGCTTTCTTCCATTTTGAGTTGTTTTGCCGATGACAAAATGTTCGAGAAAAGTGATGAGGAACTTACCGAGTTTCTCAATTCCCTGTGTTCTTATTACCCGTTTGTCAGTCTTCTTTACCTGCTTGACGCAAAAGGCAAGCAAATCTGCATGAACGTGCCGGGCAGTCAGTTTAAGCATCATCCTAAAATCGGCCTGGATGCGGACCGTAGTAACCGGTCCTACTATTTGGCGGCGATGAAGGCTGACGGGGTAGCGGTAACTGAGCCTTATTTGTCCAGCGTCAGACGGGAGCTATGCCTGTCCGCCAGTATGAAAGTTAACAATGATGACAGCACCATAAAGGGTGTCGTTGTGCTGGATATTGATCTCAGCTCCATGCTGGCGATATTGACCGGCGATAGCAGGCGCATTCATTTCGAACCCTATTTTAAAGCCATGTATACGTTGATCGTACTCGGTTTGTTTACGGTCGCGTTGATGTTGCTTTATGCGGCCGGGGTTGAGTGTTTGGATGTGATATATGCGATGATGACGCCGGAAAAGCGGCTGGAGATGCCGTTGGGCGTGGTTATTTACCTGACTTTGAGTCTGGCTATTTTTGATCTGGGCAAGACAACGCTGGAAGAAGAAGTGCTGTTGTACAAGGATGTGCTCAGGCATAGCTCGACCCGGCGCACGATTACCCGGTTTATTGCGGTGATTATTATCGCGGTGTCCATTGAGTCGCTGTTGATGATTTTTAAATTCGCATTAAAGGGCGATGGCGAACACATCATTGAAGCGGTCTGGATCATTATCGCGGTGGCGTCGCTGGGTATTTATGTGTATTTGGGCAGCAAGGCGGAGGGGATGCTGCTGAATAACCGCGATAAGCAGAAAGCGGGTTGAAGAATGGCAATAATAACGTAATCAAGACAACGTATAATCTTGTTGAGCGCTGTAGTTCGGTCATTGACTCGTGCCGGGCGCTAGACATGAAATCATGGGTTCATGATTGGACCTGGAACGCAACACATTATCAATCGACATTATGACAACAAAATATACTCCCCTAAAAGATCACGATACCCCTATCAAGGTACTGTTTACCGGTTATCTGTGTACGGTTGGCATAGGCTATCTTTTTGCATTAATTCAAATATTGTTTACCCACGGTATGGCGGACGGTAAATTCGGCTTGTCCGTTGATGATATTGTTTACAGTTATTACGGCAATCGGTCAGGCACGGTTTTGGAGCAGAAACTGAATGGTTCGATGAAGGATAATGCCCCGGAACAGGAACGTTTTAAGATCATGGAATGGGTTAGGGACGGCGCGAACAGCGATGATTATAAGGCGGACGGCATCGACAAAATAATCGAGAGCCGTTGCGTGATGTGCCATAACAAGGAAGCGTCCGGGATACCGGATTTTACCCAATTCGAGGCGCTAAAAGCCTTAACCACAGAGGATACGGGGGCTACATTCGCGTCATTAACACGGGTTTCGCATGTGCATATGTTCGGTATCAGCTTCATTTTTATGTTCGTGGGGCTTATCTTTAGTTTTGCGGAGACCACGACAACGCAATATAAGTGTATTGCTATCGGCATGCCTTATGCGTTTCTTGTAGCCGATATATTGTCATGGTGGTTGACCAAGATTCACCCGATGTTTGCCTGGTTGGTTATTTTTGCCGGTATGGGCATGGGCGTTTCATTCATGTTTATGTGGGTAACGTCTATTCTGGAAATGTGGCTGTTTAAACCGGTGTTTATTGATGGCTTGGGTTCACGTTATTTACAGATGCGCGATAGTACTGACGCGTCATTTGCGGACAGGTTATGGTTTTATGCCAAGACGCTAGGGAAAAAGATTAAACCTGCGGCGGCTTTTGTAACAGAACAATGGCTCACACGCGGCTGGCCTGTTGTTAAAGAGTGGTTGAAAAAAATAGCATAGCCAGGTGGAGTTACGGGCTGCCGCAGTGCAGTTCGGGTGCCTGTTTAGACAAACAACCGACTGATTATCGTCGTATCTACATTTCAGGTTCAGCCTGATTCTTCATTGACCGCGCCGTTTTTATCGTCACGATAGAAATGGCCGCGTCTTCAATTTCCCGGCTAATGCCGGTCAAGACTCCGCCACTTACGACAGGGAACGCGAAAGGGCGCTGGTTTTTTCTGTCGCGTTAAAGTCCACTTAATTTTAGTGATTTGATAAGTCAAAGGCGAGGGCAATACAGAGTCAGTGCTGTAGGCCGGTCGGATAACGCTCTCCATTCGTACTGAGTTTGCCGAAGCGCCGGATGTTCATGAGTTCTCTTGAATGCTCGTCTTACTCCTTAAGTATTTATACCTATCTTGCTGATTTTTAATGTTTTGTTGATTTTGCCTCTATGGAAATTTAAGCGGCGGTTAAGGATACTGTAGTTGTGATAACCGGCTGGCTCACAGAAATGGCGAGAGAGGCGGTTGTTGCAATAGCATCAGATATTTTTATTGAACGGCATCTGATTATATTTAAATATATTCATGGAGTAATAACAATGAAACAATTTAACAAAAAGATATTAACCGTAAGTATTCTTCTTGCATTGGGCACAGCTTCCAGTGCATGGGCAAATCCTACTAATACTGCGAATGAAGTAACCGACAGTCAAACGGCAAGTGTTGACGCGACCAGTACAGGTAAGGGAAATGCTTCAGCTAGTGAAGGGGGTACTGCAACAGGTGGTGCGGTAACAGTAAATGATAATGATGTAAAGACTATCACTAAAACTGATACTGATACCAAAACTATCACTAAAAACGATAATGATGTTATCACTAAAACAGACGATAGTAACAACACTAAAACTATCACCAAAACTGATACTGATACCAAAACTATCACAAAAACTGACAACAGTCTTAGTGCATTTGGCAAAGTGAAGGCTGACGATGGCGCTGCAAGTAATGTTGGCAGCGGTTCTGCAACGAGTAACTACGCTGATAATGACACAAAAAATGATAACGATATTAGTGCAAAAGGCAAAGTGAAGGCTGACGATGGGGCTGCAAGTAACATTGGCAGCGGTTCTGCAACGAGTAACTACGCTGATAATGATTCTAATAGTAGTACTGGCGCTGATGGCAAAGCGAAAGCTGAAGATCAAGCAGCTGCTGTAAATGGTACTGGAAATGCTACTTCTACTAGCAACAAATCAGATGCGAAAGATGGTTCAGCGTCATCCAATACAGGAACCGCTACTGCTACTAACAACAAATCAGAGGCCAAAGGAGACGGTTCAGCATCAGCCAATGTCGGAAACGCCACCTCGCAATATCTTGAGTTGAAGGTTCATGGCGCTGGTAATGCAGTTGCCGGTATCGGTAACGCCACAAGCACTTACAAAGTCAACAATCAGGATTTGTACGGTTCAGTCACTGGTAGCCCTGCCGGTTTACCAAGCGATGGTACGGTATTGGCTTCTATACCATTTGGCAATCATATCGATCATTCGATTGTCGGCAACGCAGGTATTACCCAAACCTTTCAAAACTCAGGTAGCGGTTTAGCGCAACAATCCGTATTGGTTGACGGAACTGTAACGGTTACCCAAGGCACTGCAACTGTTGCACCTTAAGGTTTATTAACGGCATTGGTTAATAAATTGCAGTTTGCCGGTGAGTGAGCAATCGCTCACCGGTTCTTAACTGGCATATCGTCAAATATGTGAGGAGGGTGCTATGGGAACTATTTTAAAGAACTGCGTTTTAACTCTATTTGTAGTTATTGTGCAAAGTCAGGCGGCGCAAGCCGGAGCTGATCAAAATCAGGACAAGTTACTTTTTTCTTCGACCGAAACAGCGCTATTGGAAGAGCTGGATAATGCGCGGGGACGCGAAGGAGTCGATATATTTACCCTTAATAACATGAATGTACGCGCTACGCTGGCTGACAATCAGGCGAATAATAATGTGAATGGCGCCAACATAATTGATGGCGGTTCATTTACACAGGCAAGTGGGTTTACCAGTGTCATTCAAAACAGCGGTAACAACGTCATCATTCAGGATTCGACTATCGTGAATGTAACGATCGCACCTTAATAATTTGTTATTCAGTGGAAGTGCGACATGATGCGATTTTTTGGTAAATGTGTTCTTCTCATGCTACCTACATTTTGTAGCAATGCCGGTTCGCTGAACTTTAATGGCATTGCAGGCGCCGGAAACTATGACGTTCCCGTGACCAGTTTTTTAGAGCGGCGATTCAAGACTGTATACAAGCAACAGTATGACTTCAGTTGCGGTTCGGCAACTTTGGCCAGTCTGCTTACCTATCACTACGATGATACGGTAGACGAGCAAAGCGTATTTATTGATATGTATCAAAACGGTGATCGGCAGAAGATTCAAAAACAGGGTTTTTCGTTGCTGGATATAAAGCTTTATCTGGAAAGGCGCGGCTATCGCTCCGATGGTTTCAAGATCAAATTGGATCAGTTGATTACAGCCAATGTTCCGGCAATCACCATTATCAATAATAACGGTTACATGCATTTCGTTATTATTAAAGGCGTTAGTGATCAGGAAGTTCTGGTGGGAGATCCCGCTGTAGGCATAAAGGTGATACCCCGCGATGAGTTTGAAGAAATGTGGGGGAACCGTATTTTATTTTTAATTCATGATAAACAGGATGTCGCGGCAAACCATTTTCAAGATCAGCAAGAGTGGGGGCTTCGGGTCAAGGCGCCGCTGGGTTCCGCCGCCGATCGAGCCAGTTTAGGTGCATTCAATATGTTGCAACCCGGACGTTGGGATTTTTAATTAAGCGGAGTGTTTAACGTGAAAACATATAAATTTAACGTCTACCGGAAACTCATGAAGGCTGTGCTCTGGATAGCGGTTTTTGGCGGTTTCGCCTGTCAGGTATCAGCGGATGAGATGTCAAGCATTGCCGCTCAACGGTTTGATAATTGGGATCGTGCGTCCGACAGTGAGTTGGATCAACTAAGAGGAGGGTTTGCGCTGCCAAACGGAACGAACATCGATTTTAGTTTGGATAGAATCACTTCGTTGAACGGTTCGGTAGTTTCTTCCTCATTTTTCCAATTACCGGAGAATGCTTCATTGATTCAGAACGGAACCCTGAATCAAGCTCCGGAGTTGGCAATGACGGGGTTGGGTTCTGTTATTCAGAATAACGTTGACAACCAGGTTATTAGAACTGTTACCGATATTAATATAGCGGTTAGTAATTTAAAAGGTTTGGATTTGAATAGTAGCGGTGCGGTTTTTAATAACCTGATTATGCCTAATGTGCATTAATCCAATTAAAGGGTGTAGCTGTCGACCATTATCCACTCTGTAGCGGTGTTAAATAAATCCCGATAGTCGCTGAGTCGTTTTAGACTAAAACGAGCCTCTTAAAACGTATAGCTTTACAACCTGCGTTCCGGTTTTTATGGAACTGATGAGTACCGCTGTGTGAAGTAATGATGTAGAAAATGCCATCATTCACCCGATTAATAACCTATCTGCTACGTATTCATACTAATTGTCCTGATGGGCTTAATAATTTATAAAGTTAACGGGATGGCTTGTTTATCCGCGCTTATCTTTTTCCGGGGCTTTTATTTATCTATAAAAGCCCAAGTAATAAATACTAAAAGTGATGTTTAAAAAAACAATTAATAAGTCCGTTATGCTTATTAATTGCTACAGCTAAATTTAATTCTAAATGACAACGTAGGGAATTTAATTGCTGCTAATCTAATACCTAAAAAATGGAAATAATAATATGAAGATGAAATTTAGGAGTGGAAAATTTCCTCTATTTTTGGCTATTAAGGGGGGTATCTTTATCTGTTGTGTTTTTTTTGTAAACAGGAGTTATGCAGAAACAGCCAAGCAAAATAATTCTGCGGCGCAATACAAGAAATTAATTGCCGAACAGCAAAAAGAATTCCAAATACAGCGGCAGATCATTGCCGAGCAAGGCAAGGAACTGGAGCAACTTAAGTTGCGTCTTGATGCATTGACCAATCAAGCTGTAGAGAATAAAGCGGCGCCGGTTCAGCAGGCAGCAAACAAGCCTCAAATCGTTGCGGCAAAAAATGACAATGAGCCGTCAATATCGCCTAATAAACTTCCGTCCAAGCCTGTCGGTCAGGCGCCTCCCGGAGCAACGGAAAAACCAAGGCCACCCGAAATACCCAGATTAAGCGAAACCGTAGGCGGCGTGTTAACCAGAAAAGGGAAAATTGTTGTTGAACCGTCGCTGTATTATGCTTACACCAGTAATGATCGGGTGTTTCTTGATGCATTTACCTTTCTTCCCGCTATTGCTATCGGCCTTATTGATCTTCGCTCAGTTAAACGACACAGTTTTATCGGCGCTATGGGAGCCCGTTACGGCATAACGGATAGGCTGGAGGTGGAGTTCAGGGTTCCTTATGTCTACCGTGATGATACTCAACGCTCACGACCGGTCAGTATTGGTGCGGGCGTTGATGAAACCTTTAATGCAACCGGAAGCGGCATTGGCGATCTTGAATTTGCCAGCCGTTATCAACTTAACAGTGGAGCCGGCGGTTGGCCGATTTTTGTCGGCAATATCGTCGCAACGGCACCCACAGGAAAAAGCCCTTTCGACGTTGTGTCTGTACAAGCTCAAGGCGTTCCCGGAGCAACATTTCCAACCGAATTGCCGACGGGTGCCGGATACTACAGTTTTCAGCCCAGTGTTACAGCGCTTTATCCTACCGATCCTGCGGTTTTTTTCGGTAATCTTAGCTACAGTTATAATGCCGAGACCAGTACGAACTTCGGGAAGATTGATCCGGGGGATACGCTAGGATTAAGTTTTGGTATGGGGTTCGGCATTAATGAACGGTCATCGTACAGTTTAGGGTACTCGCACAAACATGTTTTAGATTCTCAAATTGATGGCAGAACGATTCCGGGAAGTACACTGGATATCGGGCAGCTTTTAGTTGGCTATTCCTTCAAATATTCCAAACGAACTACCTTCAATTTATCTTTAGGCATCGGCACTACGACAGATTCACAAGACGTTACGCTTAATTTCAGGCTGCCAATGACGTTTGGTTTATTCGATAGCTAAGGCGGATGTCCGGTAAAGAATATACCTCATATAATTTATTTTTTATTCACCACGAAGACACGAAGGACACGAAGGACACGAAGTTTATATTTTTTCTTCGTGCTCTTCGTGTCTTCGTGGTGAGAAAATAATGCGTAATTCGAGTATGTTCTTTCATGGAAACGGCCTAAGGCGTTACTACCGCGAAGTTCTATCCCCGCTTCGCGGTTACTTAAGCAGTTCAGCCATGGCGATAATGTTTTTCGCCATTTCGCCGATTGCAATATTGCGATCCATCGCCAGCTTTCTCAGGGTGTGATAAGCATCGTCTTCGGTAAAGCCGCGGGTTTTGATTAAGATGCCTTTTGCCCGGTCGATCAGTTTTCTCTCTTCAAGCCTGGATTTCGTTTTTTCCAATTCATTGGTAAGCCGTTGTTGTTCCTTAAATCTCGCCACGGCGATATTGATGATGCTGTTAATGCGGCTGGTTTCCAAGCCGTTGACAACATAAGCGCTGACTCCGGCCTTAACGATTTGCTTGATGGTGTCGGAGGTATCGTCAGCAGCAAAGATAATGATGGGGAGCGGCTGGTTCCGGTTAAGGTAATGGATGTGCGGAAAATACTTTTTGGGACTGTCGATATTAAAAATAACAAGGTCGGTTTTGTTGGTCATCGCTAGGGATGGAATGGTTGCTTCAGATGTAACCGTGTTGGTGACTGAATAGCCTTTAGCAATCAGTGTCTTTTCTAATAACTGATCTGTCGTTTCATCTTCAATAAGTAATATATTTAAGGTGTTCATTCTCAAACAATTAGCACAAACTACGCCATTTATTGATAGTGATTATATTAATCGCCTAAGTCGCCAGCCCAATAAATAAAGTCCCATTGATTTCTATAGTTGTGCCGAATAATGCGGAGGCGTGTCGGGTCGATAGTAAACGCGCGTGCGGCAATGAAAATGTAATTGTTGTTGCACTTATAATGAGCGTTACTTGTTTACATGCACCATCTTGGCTCATCGCAGTGCTTTATTTTTCAGGCCGATGGTTCAATAAGTAATTAAAATCACTGGCTTGTTCATTGTGGCACAGGCATTGCTCTACAACTCCAAACAAGTAACAGCGTTATCGAGGTTGTATATGAGCGTCAAACAAACATTAGTCGTCATTGGTAATGGCATGGTCGGGCAGTCTTTTTTGGCAAGTCTGGTTGAAAGCCCCATTAAAGAACACTATGAAATTATTACTTTCTGCGAAGAACCCAGAGCAGCCTATGACCGGGTGCATTTATCGGCGTTTTTTACCGGCACCACGGCGCAGGAGTTGTCTTTAGTCGAAGACGGATTTTTTGAACAGCATGGCATTACCATTCACCTGGGCGACAAAGTCGCAACGATTAACAGAGCCGACAAAACCGTAACCTCGGCAAAAGGCTTGACCCTAGCTTACGACAAGCTGGTATTGGCGACAGGTTCGTATCCATTCGTGCCGCCCGTTCCTGGGCATGATCGCGCGCAATGTCTGGTTTATCGGACGATTGAAGATCTTGAAGCCATTGCCGCCGCTGCCAAAACAGGCAAGGTCGGCACCGTGGTCGGAGGTGGCTTGCTGGGCCTTGAAGCGGCCAAAGCGTTAATGGATTTAGGCTTGGAAACCCATGTGGTCGAGTTCGCTCCGCGCTTGATGGCGGTGCAGCTCGATGACGCGGGCGGTGCGATGTTAAGGCTGAAAATTGAGAATTTAGGCGTCATCGTGCATACCGGCAAAAACACCAGCATCATTACCGATGGTGAGCAATGCATTAATAAAATGTGTTTTGCCGATGGTGAAGAGCTGGAAACCGACATCGTACTGTTTTCGGCAGGGATTCGCCCGCGAGACGATCTTGCCAGAGCTTCCGGGCTGGAAGTCGGTCAGCGCGGCGGCATCGTCATCGATAACCAATGCCGCACCTCCGACGAAAATATTTACGCGATTGGCGAATGTGCATTGTGGAATGGCATGATTTACGGATTGGTCGCTCCCGGATATGCGATGGCGCGCACGGTGGTGGCCGATTTGGCGGGCGATGCAGCAAGCTTTACCGGCGCGGACATGAGCACCAAGTTGAAACTGATGGGCGTTGATGTCGCCAGTATCGGTGACGCTCATGCCAAAACCCAAGGCGCGATGGTTTACACTTACCAAAATGGTGCAAGCGAAGTTTATAAACGCCTGGTGGTCAGTCAGGATAAAAAACAATTGCTGGGCGCGGTGCTGGTCGGCGACGCATCGGGTTACGGAACCTTATTGCAATATTGCCTGAACGGTATCGAACTGCCGGAGAATCCCGATGCGCTGATTTTACCGCACCGCTCCGACGAGTCGGTCGGTTTGGGTCCGGATGCCTTACCCGCTTCGGCGCAAATTTGTTCCTGTTATGACGTGACCAAAGGCACGATTTGCTCGGCGATTGAAGGCGGCTGCATGACTATGGGCGCGTTAAAAGCGGAAACCAAAGCCGCAACCGGTTGCGGCGGCTGTTCTGCCTTACTCAAGTCGGTTCTGGATTCGGAATTGTCGAAACAGGGATTTGAAGTCAATACCGATCTTTGCGAGCATTTTGCCTATACCCGGCAGGATCTCCACAACCTGATTCGGGTCGAGCAAATCAAAACCTTTGCGGATTTGCTGCACAAACACGGGAAAGGGAAGGGCTGTGAGGTTTGCAGGCCGACTGTCGGCAATATTTTGGCCTCGCAGTGGAATGAGCATATTCTGGAAAAAGATCATTTGGGGCTACAGGACACCAACGACACCTTTTTAGCCAACATGCAAAAAGACGGCACTTATTCGGTGGTGCCGCGCATCACCGGCGGCGAAATCAGTCCCGACATGCTGATTGCGTTGGGGCAGGTCGGCAAAAAATACCAACTCTATACCAAAATCACCGGCGGCCAGCGCGTGGATTTATTCGGCGCTCGGGTCGACCAATTGCCGCATATCTGGAAAGAATTGATCGATGCCGGTTTTGAATCGGGCCACGCTTACGGCAAATCCCTGCGCACCGTTAAATCCTGTGTCGGCAGCACCTGGTGTCGTTACGGCGTCGATGACAGCGTGGGGCTGGCGATAGAATTGGAAAACCGCTACAAAGGCTTGCGTTCACCGCATAAAATCAAATTCGCGGTGTCCGGCTGTACCCGGGAATGCGCCGAAGCGCAGGGCAAAGATGTCGGCATTATCGCCACCGAAAACGGCTGGAACCTCTATGTCTGCGGTAACGGCGGCATGAAACCGCGCCATGCGGATTTATTCGCCACCGGTTTGGACAAGGAAACCCTGATTAAATACATCGACCGCTTTTTGAGTTTTTATGTGCGCACCGCCGACCGTCTGCAACGCACCTCGGTCTGGATGGAAAACATGGAAGGCGGGCTGGATTACTTGAAATCGGTAGTGCTTGAAGACAAGCTGGGACTGTGCGATCAGCTGGAGCAGCAAATGCAGTATGTGATCGACACCTATCAATGCGAGTGGAAAGCCGCGATTGAAGATGAAGCCAAGCTCAAACGCTTCCGGCACTTTATTAACAGCGACCAATCCGATGATAATGTCATCTTTGTTGAAGAACGCGGCCAGATTCGTCCTGCCGATGAAAACGAGCGCAAGCATTTTAAATTGGTGGAGGTAGCCTAATGGTTCAGTGGATAGATGTTTGCAGTGTTGATGACTTACAGCCTGATTCGGGGGTTTGCGCACTGGTTGAAGGGGAGCAGGTGGCGATTTTTTGGATGCGGCCTGTCCTGAGCGAAGCCGAAGGGCCCGATGCAAAAGTTTATGCGGTCGGCAATTACGACCCGTTCGGCAACGCCAATGTCCTGTCGCGCGGCTTAATCGGCGATATTGGCGGGCAACCGGTGGTCGCTTCGCCCTTATACAAACAACACTTTAACCTGCAAACCGGCGTTTGCCTGGAAGATGAAACCGTGAAAATTCCCGTTTATGCCATTCGCATTGACAACGGCAGCGTTCAAGTCAACCTTTCAGCATTGCCGCATGACGGAGAACCAGCGTTATGAAATACAACTATTACATCGCCGATGTATTTACCAAACAGATTTTCAGCGGCGCGCAAATAGCCGTTTTCCCGAATGCCGAAGGTTTAAGCAAAGAGCAAATGCAGCTGGTGGCCAGGGAATTGAACCTATCGGAAACGGTGTTTGTATTTCATCCCGATAAACAAATCACCAACCGCGTGATGCGGATTTTTTCACCGCTGGGCGAAGTCGATTTTGCCGGACATCCGATTATCGCCACCGCGTTTGTGCTGGCAAGTTGCGGCGATATTCAGTTGAATGCAGCGGTTACGCCGATGGTTTTCGAGCAAAATACCGGCCCGGTTAACGTCAATATTTCCGCTGAAGACGGCAAACCCAGTTTTGTGCAGTTCACCCGTAAAGTGACTTCGGTCATCGATTACTTCACGCCCAGCGATGACGAGTTGGCGAGTTTCCTGAGCATACAGCCGTCGGAACTTGACCATAAAAAATATGCGATGCGTCTGGTGTCTTGCGGCGTTCCGTATCTGATCGTTCCGGTTTGGCGTTACGAAAGCGTTAGAAACGCAAAATTCAATTACGCGGCATGGAGTCAATCGATTGCTCCGCAAACCGCCGCACAGGAAATCCTGCTGTTTTCCCCGAAAACGCCGTATGCGGATGCCGATTTTAATGCCCGTCTGCTGGGGCCGAGAATCGGCATCCACGACGATCCGCCGGTCGGTAGCGCGATGCCTGCGTTTGCTTCGTATCTGTGTTCATTCGATTTTATGCAGAAAGGGACTTATACATTTACCGTGGATCGGGGGGAGCAGAGTAATCGGCGTAGTGTGTTGAATTTGGAGATGGATCATAAAGGGGAGAGTACGTTGACTATTCGGGTTGGTGGCGCGGCGGTTATGGTGGTGGAGGGGGTTATGGATATTCCTGATTAGGATCATCCAATTAAACGTGAATAGGGCCATGAGCTGGATCAAGGAATTTTGGAGGTGTATTTAGTTTGCATAAAAGGCTGCTATCAATAATTCAAAAGCTGTAGTATTTTGTCTAACGGATTTCAAGAGTTGCGTTATACACCTGTGATTGAAATTTAATATACACCTGCTTAGGTGTCTACTTTACGTTAAGCGAAATTAAAAGAGGGTTAAATTTTGAATAAATATGCGTTTTGGAACAACAAAGGTGGTACAGGTAAAACTAGTTTAGCTTTTCAAGCTATTGCTGTTTACGCTGAACGACACCCAGATGAGCGAGTACTTGTTCTCGATCTCTGCCCTCAAGCTAATCTTTCCGAATTGTTTTTGGGTGGATTGTTGGGGAACGGAAGTGAAAATTTAGCTACATTGCAGGCTGAAACCCCTCGAAGAACTGTTGGGGGCTACTTTGAGTCGAGACTCCCGTCACCTTATACGGTTCCAAACTTTGAGGCTAAGGAGTATTTATGTTGTCCTGCGGAACTTAATTCCTCGGTATCAAATAATATATGGTTGCTTGCTGGTGACCCTTTATTAGAACTTCAGTCTAATGCAATTGCGACACTCGCAAATACTCAAATTCCTGGACAAAACCCTTGGCTTGCAGTTGTAGATTGGTTAAAAGATTTTATTGATAATATCAGCTCTGAGTTTGACGTCGTGTTTGTAGATACAAATCCAAGCTTTTCGATGTATACACAGATTGCTATTTCGGCATGTTCTATGCTGATTCTCCCTATCATGGCAGATGACTCATCTCGTAGAGCAATACAAAATGCATTTTCCCTCATCCATGGGTTAAGGCTGCCATCGTCAATGTATTCTGATTATTCGTTCACAAAAAAACTAGTCGACGCTGGTCGTGAGCTTCCGAAAGTTCATCTAATACCAAAGAATCGCTTAACACAGTATATGGGGCCAGCTTCTGCTTACAGTTCTGTAATAACTAGTATTGAGGAACTTGTGATAGAGGTGCTTAATACAAATCCTGAAATATTTACCTTTAATAACCATGAGGATGGGTTTGTTGATATTCGTGATTTTCAAACAACGGGTGTGGTTGCATTTGCAGAAGGGCAACCCTTCACACAGGTACGAACTGGCGTTCACAATATCGGTGGAAGAGAAACACAGGTTAATAGAGGAAAACTAGACGAATGCATTGAGGCTGTTAACGGGTTGGTTGACTCTCTTTAATGCTGTAATAAAACATGGGGCAGGCCTTGCAATCACGCATACGGCCCCCAAGCCGGGTAGGTCGGGTTAGCGCAGCGTAACCCGACACATCGAAGCGGCAAATGTCGGGTTACGCTGCGCTAACCCGACCTACATGACTACATGACTACAAAATGTTTATGCGCTTTGCTTTCATCGGTGCAACTCTCGGCCTCATTATTCCGATCGTACTTCTCCTGAAGGTTCAAGTTATCGGTGAAGCATTTGGTGTTATTGAAGTTCTAGCTTGGCCTAGCTCATTCAGCCTCATGGCCAACGAGGCTTATCAGGACGGTGACCCCATGATTTGGTTCAATATGGCAGTGTCGATTTTCATAAATATGGTTTGGTACATTGCGCTGGCTAGTATCATTTTCACCTTTTCTAGCTTAGGTAAAGGGCATCGTGGTGCGTAGCCCTAACCCAACGCTCAACCGGAGCGCGGTTATAATGCGGTTTTGTTTTTCAGCTTTCCGTGCCGCGCCCGGTTAGCTCTACGTTAGGTCTCTTGTATGCCATGGACGATCCGCTACGCGCTTGCATTGATTCCCGCCGCACTTACGCTCGGCGGTTGGCAGCTTACTGTTTCGGCATATGATTTTTTTGGTTGCCAAGGCAATCTCAAAAACCTTGCTCCTTGCTATGCTGGCACAATCAACTTGTTGCCCTGGCTCGGTATCGGTCTCTTCTGGCTTCCACTCTTGTCGTACGTCACTGTGCCCGTTTCCGTGTGGTTCCTTATCAACGTCGGGGCTAGACATATTGGTTCACACAATGATGCCGAGACCTAATATTGAGCTCAACCGGAGTGCGGTTATAATGCGGTTTTGTTTTTCAGCTTTCCGTGTCGCACCCGGTTAGCTCTACGTTATGCATCAAATTACAGGAATTGAAGACAATGAGTTTATTGAAAGGCTGTTGCATGTGCGGTTCCGTTAAGTATGAAATTACGGGAAAACCACAGTTATCCTTTTTATGTCAATGCAGGCAATGCCAAAAAATTACTGGTTCGGGCCATTCTGCTGAATTCGTTGTATCTGAAAAAGCAGTTTTGCTTTCTGGCGAACTAAAGTCCTTTGAAATGAAATCAGACCGCGGAAGTACAGTTAGTAGTCAGTTTTGTCCTACTTGTGGAAACCCAATTTTGAAAAAATCATCTGGTTATCCGGGGCTAGTTTTCTTTCATGCAGCCACATTAGAAACGCCAGAATTATTCAGTCCTGAGAAAGCTTTTTGGTGTTCAAGCGGCCAACCATGGGATCACGTAAACCCAAAACTAGAAATGATGCAAAATGCATAACACAGCGCTCAAGGTGACGCTCCACTGCGCTGCGCGCCCCTTAGCTCTACGTCAGCTCTCCTTAAACTTCCGGAAGATACTGTAATGTTTGAACGACTGATAATGTACTGGGTATATGGTGGTGCTTTGGCAGGGATACTCCTGCTAATCATGTTTCCCCTATTGACCGGTTCCTGGTCTGTACCTCTAACTCTAACTCTAACGTTTTTTCACCTGCCGATGTATATGCTTCATCAGTATGAAGAGCATGACAAAGATCGATTCAGAATATTCTTCAACGAGACTATCGGGGGCGGCAAGGAAGTGCTTTCGCCGCTAGCTGTGTTCATAATTAATGTTCCTGGAGTCTGGGGCGTAATTGCAATCGCGACGTATTTGGCAGCGAACATCAATATCGGGCTAGGTCTTATTGCGGTCTATCTTGCCGTCATAAACGGCCTGGTCCACATCGGGCACGCACTACTCTTTAAGCGCTATAATCCCGGATTAGTAACTGGGGCAATTCTCTTTTTGCCTGTTGGTGTGTACAGCATTTGGCAGTTCCAACTTTCCGGTAGTGGCGGCTTTGCGGCGCAGGCAATCGGTATTGTCGTTGCGGTCGCTATACATGTCGCAATCATCGCCTATGCACGCGCGAAGGGTGCATTCCTAAGCGAAACCCAAAATGTCGCGTCTCAGAAGAAAGGCGGCTAACCTTTCGTTCCAGCGGACTCCGTTACGCTAACAAGCGAGTAGCTTGGATGGAACTTGCGAAATCCGGGGCTTCGTAGCCGGGTAGGGGGGGCATCGCGCCCTTTTCGCTATCGTTGATATTCTAAAGTTTGTAAATGGCCTCCTACCGGACTACATGAATTTATTGGGGTCTATGTTCCATTTGGCTGAAGACTCGTAGTTGATAATCCTGTCGCCTCCGCCCTGGCCCAGTGGCTTTGCCAAGTCGATGTCTTTCGGGGCGATGAAATAATTTTTCTTGGCATCGAAGATGATACGCACCAGGGGTCTGGTCATATCCGTTTCGCTCTGTTCGATGACGACACCGATCTTGCCGCTTTCCAGCATCACCAAAGTGCCGACCGGATAGATACCGACGATGCGAATGAAGGTGCGGAGTAGTTTGGGGTTAAAGTGGAATTTGCTCCATTCAAACATTTTCCTGATCGCAACTGTAGGCTCCATGCCCTTGTGGTAGCAGCGATCGGCGGTAATCGCATCGTAAACATCGACGATGGCTGCCATTTGTCCGTAGACCGACATTTCCGAATTCTTCAGTCCTAGCGGGTAGCCGCTGCCATCAAAGCGCTCATGGTGCTGGGAGGCTACATCAAAAGACACCTGGGCGATGCCGGGCGACTTTCTCAGGATGCTGCAACCATGCACGACGTGTGACTTCATAATAACGAATTCTTCTTCAGTCAGCGCGCCGGGTTTATTCAATATTTCATTCGGCACTTTGGTTTTACCGATGTCGTGCAACATGCCGCCGACGCCAAGCAGTTTTATTACGTCACGTTTAAAATCCAGTGCGTGGGCGAAAGAGATCAGCAATGCGCCAACACTGACAGAGTGGAGAAAAGTGTAGTCGTCCTTGTTTTTGATCCTGCACAAGCTAAGCAGGGCGTCTTTGTTGCGCAGTATCGAATTGGCCATTTTCTCAACCACGGGATCAATCCTCTCCACTTCAACCTGCTTACCGATGCGGACATCGTGCATAATGTTAGATATGATCTTATTAGCTTCACTGTATACTTTTCTGGATCTTTTAAGCTCTTCATTCAACGTGGAGGTTGTTGTAATCGGCTTCACTTGTTGGACCATTGCCAGCATTTTATGCTCAATCTCGGCATTAACCTCAGTTTCGGTGGGTGCATCGATCACATCCAGCCCTTTAAGCGTGTCGATATACACTTCACGGACGCCGAGGCCGGCGATTTTTTCGATTGTTTTATCGTTCTTGATTTTGAGCGCCCCCACCAGAAAAGGATGTTCCATCCAGACGCAATTTATATCGTGAATGAACATGCCGGGTTTGAGCTGTTGGATACTGATTTTTTTGATCATGGGGGTTAATTCTATCTTCAAAGGACTTGTTCAACCTTAAAAAGTGAGCATCGCGCCATTCTGGCTAGGACTTTGTCTTACTTATAAGTGTATGAATAAAATTGATTTTTTTAAAGGTTATTAAATTTTATACTACTCCCATTTTTTCAAAAATCGTATACTCTTAAGCCGAGTAGGGGACGCAGCGCAGCCCATGATGAACACAGGATGAGCAAAACACGGGGTCAGGTCTTACATTGTGCATTAGATAGAGACGCGCCTACCTTTGGCGGCTGACTACGTGAAAAAGCACTCAGGCCTTGGTTATATCAATCTGCATTGACAGCGGCTAACCATTTGGGCTACTTTGGCTTATCATAATTCAAACGTCCGACAGGACGGGATAAAAACCATGTCCACGATTACTTTTGACACACACAAATTTATACGCAAATTGCGAGATGCAGGCTTTGAAGAAAAACAGGCCGAGGCGGTAGCGGACGCTTTTCAGGAAGCGCAGTCGGAATCGCTTCCTGTTACTCGCGACTATCTTGATTCAAGGTTATTTGAGCTTGAAAATAGAATGGTTAAGTGGGGCATTGGCTTAGCACTGGGACAAGTGGCTGTAATAGCAGCGCTGGTTAAGTTGCTATGAACGCTGTGACGTTGTAAAGAGGGGTCGAGGCAAGCAATCCGCCATGATCGGAATGACCTAATCTGATCCCCGCCTGGACTTTTCCTAGCGGGGATTTTTTATACCCGATTGCATTGGATATTGTGCGTTGATTGGCGTTTTTATTATGCTGATATGCACTCCAGCCGGGTCGGGTTGGCATAGCGTAACCCGACACATTGAAGCGGCCAATGTCGGGCAACGAATAGTTGCCACCTAAAGAACCTACTTTTGGCGCCCGGCCTTCAAAACTATCCCAAGCCATCCTGTTCGAACCCCCCTCATTGCTTTTACAAATTCTCTGGTGAATTGATCTCACCAAGGCTTGTCATTTGTTTTGAAGCCGATTCAGGCGATAATGCCGTTGCTAAGACATGCACTCAAATTAAGGAATAACTATTATGAAATCCAGAGATAGACGACGAGGACTGGTTTTGGTCAATACCGGTTCGGGCAAGGGAAAATCTTCCAGCGCCTTGGGCATGGTTTTTCGTGCTGCAGGCTGGGATATGAAGGTTTGCGTCATCCAATATATTAAGGGGAAATGGCAAACCGGCGAACAAAAAGCCGCCGAACGTTTTGACAATATCGAATGGCATGTCTTGGGTGACGGCTTTACCTGGGATACTAAAAACCCCGAGCAGGATATTAAAACCAGCCGGGAAATTTGGGAATTCAGTAAAGCCAAGATTATGTCTGAAGAATTCGATGTGGTGTTGCTGGACGAGATCAATTACTGCTGTGGCTATAATTGGATTTCCGGGCAGGAAATAGCCGATTTTATTCGCGATGAAAAACCGGCTTGGCTGCATTTAATCTTGACCGGCCGCAATGCTGCGCCCGAAGTGATAGAAGTTGCCGACACCGTAACCGAGATGACCAAAATAAAACACGCTTATGAGCAGGGAATCAAGGCTGAGCAAGGCATTGAATTTTAAAAAGTATTGCGTTTAATGGCTGATGTAGGGCTCAGGATTTTTAGCTCGCGCGACATAAGTTGTTGAGGATAAATGGAGCGTAGAGAATTTTAAGGTAAATACCTTGACCAACCTGTAAAATGGTTAGCGATTGTCACAACGAGGAGAAGAAAATGTCTGAAGTACAAAAAATCATGTTAGCTGTTGCTGCCGTTTTTGTAATGGGCTTTGTTTTGGTCGGCCTAAGTAAAGAAGACCAGCCTGTTGAACAAGTGGAAGCCGCCGCAAGGATTAGAAACAATGTTGCTATGCAAACCATGGCAAGTGAAAAATGTCCGCCGAAAATCAAGGAAGAAACAGGAGAGCAAGTATTTTTCCCTAGTGCAGTCGAGAGTGACAAGGAAACTTATGTCACTTTGAAGTGGGTGGGTGAAAATGCCAATAAGGGCGGATTCAAAAACGCGTCGTGTACATTGCACGCCTCTCTGGGTGGAATCTCGGAGCTGATTATTGATGATAAGGTCATCATAAAGAAAAAAATCTAGGTTAATGGGATTCTCTGGCCGGATCATCTGTTTTGCAAGCCACTAGATTGATCGGGCGATAGGGCGGTTTTTTATTGCGTGATTATCATCACTCTGGAATACGCCTTGTTTATTTAACCTGAAAACTTAGACACCACAAGGCTAACGCCCCTTAATCTGCATTCGCGCAGGTAAGGTTAAAATAACAAAAAAGAAATTTTTATGACAAAAACAATGATTAAAGGAGTTTTAAAAACATGGAAAGAAGATCGGGGATTCGGCTTCATCAGTCCTGATGACGGTGGGAAAGATATTTTTATACATATCTCGGCGCTCAAGGGAACGAGTCGCCGCCCGGTAACTGGCGATGTTATTTATTACCAGGTTGCAAGAGATAATCGGGGCAAGTACAAAGCGATTAATGCGCATATCGAAGGCGTGGAAATTCTGGAAGACAAAGCCCCGGGCTTTCTTAACACCAGGCAGGGCATTGTACTGGTAGCGCTGGCTTTGGTGGCTATTGTCGCTGCGATTATCGCACTCAACTTGGCGCCTTAATCGTAGCGGACGTTTTTTACAAGCCGATGTGACGCCGCCTACTATAGGGGTGCGCTACATCGGCTTGTTTATAAACGGTCGGATACACCGTGTTGCGGTAAATGAGCTTATACTTTCTTCTTATCTGTCTTGCTATCCAGGGTCTTATTGTTTTTCGATCAAGACGCATAAAGTCAGGTGACTTAACTATTCAAATAATTACTTTCAATAAAGGCATAGCAACGGTTCGGGCGATTCGTCAGACTACAGCGGCGATGACTGAGCGGTAACTAATCCCCTACCATAGATATAAATCACATTAAGGATTTGTAATGACCGATTCACAAAAATGGCTGGTCTTTGCTTTTATCTCAGGTTCAGCCTGGCTGGTTTATCTGTTAGCGCCGGTGTTGATGCCGTTTGCATTTGCGGCGATGCTGGCTTACCTCGGCGATCCGCTAACCGATAAGCTGGAAACCTATCAATTATCCAGAACCAAGGCCGTGCTGGTGGTTTTTTCTGTGATGACGCTGGTTTTTGTGCTGGTTTTACTGCTGCTCGTCCCCCTTTTGGAGTATCAGGTCGAGCATTTTGTGAGCAATCTGCCTGCCTATGTCGCGTGGTTGAATGAGACCGTCATTCCCTGGACGCAGCGGCGATTTCATCTGGGCATCAGGCCGGTTAACCTCAATCAGATTATTAATCTTGTTAAAAGTCACTGGGAGCAAGCGGGCGGCATTGCTGCAACGTTAATGAGCTCGGTTTCGCATTCCGGCGGAGTGATAGCCGAATGGCTGATGAATCTGCTGTTAATTCCCGTGGTCACTTTCTATTTATTGCGCGATTGGGATGGCCTGATTGCCAAAGTCCATGATTTATTGCCCCGCCGTGTAGCGCCGACCGCTACCAAACTTGCCGGCGAAGTTGATACGGTATTGGCGGCTTTTGTCCGGGGGCAGTTCTATGTCATGCTGGCCTTGGGCGGTATTTACAGTATTGGTTTGTGGATGACCGGTCTCGATGTGGCTTTGTTGATAGGCATGCTGGCCGGGCTGGTCAGTTTTGTACCTTATCTGGGGTCAATCGTCGGCATTGTTATGGCCTGTGTGGCGGCGCTGGTGCAATTTCATGAATTAATACAACTGGTGCCGGTCGCCATCGTTTTTATCATCGGTCAGTCCCTGGAAGGCATGGTGTTAACGCCGATGCTGGTAGGCGATAAAATCGGCTTGCATCCGGTTGCGGTCATGTTTGCGGTATTGGCCGGTGGCCAGTTATTCGGCTTTCTGGGCATCCTGCTGGCATTGCCTGTCGCTTCGGTCATTATGGTATTGTTGCGGCATGTGCATGATTTATATCGATACAGCGATTTTTACGGACGGCAATGAGCCTCAGGTTTATCGTTTTCGTGCTTTGCCTGGTGGGTGGCGTTTGCTTGGCCGGCGATGAAAAGCGGGAAGCCGATTTTGCCGGCGGCATTAACAAAACCCTGACGATAGGCAAGGCGGTCTGGCTGGAGGCTGGAGGGAGAAAATTTCTCGGCCTTTATACGGAAACAGAAAAAGCCACCGGCAAGGGAGTCGTTATTATTCTTCATGACATGGATGGACATCCCGATCAGAAGCAACTGATTTACGATTTGAGAGTCTTTTTACCCGAACATAACTGGACAACGCTTTCGCTGCAAATGCCGCTTAGGGAAGTCGGTGTTGAAAAGGAAGACTATTATGCGTTGTTTCCTGAGGCGGCGGCGCGGATTCAGTCCGGAATTGGCTATGCAAAGAGCAATGGTGCAGAGAATATTGTTGTGGTCGGTTATGGTTTAGGAGGCTTGATGGGCATTTATGCCCTGAGTGAGCAGGCGACGGATATTAAAGCATTGGTAACCATTAGTCTGCCGGTGCCGACAACCGAGAACAAAACGGCCCAAACGCTGGAACTTATCAAGAAAATCAAAATCCCTATGCTGGATATTTATGGTGCAGTAGACGTGCCGGATGTTACGGAAAGCGCCAGGGATCGGCGCTTGGCGGCAAAAGAAAACACGGGCTACCGGCAGGTTAAAATCAATGATGAAGGCCACGCTTACCTGCATGATGAAGGCTTGCTGGTTAAGCGGATATACAGTTGGCTGGGGGTAACGGTGGAGGCGGCTCCCGTTGCCCAATGACTTGATTTGTCGAATGAGGCTGAATCAAGAAAGCTTCACGGCAAGCAATCATCCCCTTGAGATTGATGGTGAAAGTAGGCTTTGAGTAGGTCTAGATCTGTTACAATGTCCAGCTAAATTTAAGGTGTGCAAATACGGATAAAGGCAAGGCTTAAGTCTTGGCAATGTTAGGCACAATGCGTTAACACTATACATAACAAGTTGAAATACAAGTGGATTTAAAACATATAAGAAATTTTTCCATTATCGCGCATATCGATCATGGTAAATCGACGCTGGCGGATCGGTTTATTCAAATCTGCGGCGGCTTAAGCGCCAGGGAAATGTCCGCGCAAGTGCTTGATTCGATGGATATTGAGAAAGAGCGCGGCATCACCATTAAAGCGCAGAGCGTCACGCTGGATTTTAAGGCGAAAGACGGCGAGACTTATCAGCTTAATTTCATCGATACGCCGGGGCATGTGGATTTTTCTTATGAGGTTTCCAGGTCTTTAGCGGCTTGCGAAGGCGCGCTGCTGGTTGTCGATGCGGCTCAGGGAGTTGAGGCGCAAAGCGTCGCCAACTGCTATACGGCGATAGAGCAGGGTCTGGAAGTGGTGCCGGTGCTGAACAAAATCGATTTGCCTTCTGCCGAACCGGAGCGGGTGCAGGCTGAGATTGAAGAAGTGATCGGTATCCCTGCCGACGAGGCGCTAATGATCAGCGCTAAAACCGGCTTGGGCGTTGAAGATGTGCTGGAACAACTGGTGCTTAAAGTTCCGCCGCCTGAAGGCAATACTGCCGGTCCGTTACAGGCGTTAATTATCGATTCCTGGTTTGACAGCTATCTGGGCGTGGTGTCGCTGGTCAGGATTATGCATGGCAGTATCCGCAGAAAGCAAAAGATCACCATCATGTCCACCGGCAAGTCGTTTATCGCCGAGAAAGTCGGGGTTTTTACGCCAAAACGGCTGGAAAAAGAAATTTTAAATACCGGCGAAGTCGGCTATGTCGTGGCCGGTATTAAAGATATTTTCGGCGCGCCGGTCGGCGATACTATTACCTGGACGGATAATCCGGCTGCCGAACAGCTTACTGGATTTCAAAAAGTTCAACCGCGCGTTTTTGCCGGGTTGTACCCGGTCAGTTCGGATCATTACGAAGATTTGCGCGAGGCGCTCAACAAGTTGAATCTCAATGATGCTTCCTTGCACTTTGAGCCGGAAACGTCGCAGGCTTTGGGTTTTGGTTTCCGTTGCGGTTTTCTCGGCATGTTGCACATGGAGATCGTGCAGGAGCGATTGGAAAGGGAATACGATGTTGACCTGATTACCACAGCGCCAACCGTTATCTACGAAGTCATTACCCATAACGATCAGGTTCTGATGATTGATAATCCGGCCAAATTGCCGGATATGGGCACCATCAAGGAAGTCAGGGAACCTATTATTCGCGCTAATATTCTGGTTCCGCAGGCTTATCTGGGCGGGGTCATCACGCTGTGTATAGAAAAGCGCGGCGTGCAGAAAGATATGCAATATGTCGGCAGGCAGGTATCGTTGCATTATGAAATGCCGTTAAGCGAAGTGGTACTGGATTTCTTTGATCGCTTGAAGTCGGTGAGTCGGGGCTTTGCATCGTTTGACTACGAGTTCCTGCGTTTCCAACCGGCCGAGCTGGTCAAGCTGGATGTATTGATTAATGCCGAAAAGGTGGATGCTTTATCGATCATCGTGCATCGCGACCTGAGTAATAACCGGGGTCGGGATTTGGTGGAAAAGATGAAAGACCTGATCCCGCGGCAAATGTACGAGGTTGCGATACAGGCGGCCATCGGCTCCAAGGTCATCGCCCGCTCCACCGTAAAAGCGATGCGGAAAAACGTGATTGCCAAATGTTACGGCGGCGATATTAGCCGCAAGAAAAAATTGCTGGAAAAACAAAAAGCCGGTAAAAAACGCATGAAACAGGTCGGTAATATTGAGATTCCTCAAGAAGCATTCCTGGCCGTTTTACAGCTCAACAAAGAATAGAAGAGCAGGTTAAAGGCAAAAGGCGCAAGGCGAAAAAAATCAAGCCTCAAATACATCGCCTTTAGCCCTTCGCCCTTCGCCTTTTCACACTTAACCTGAATATATAAACATGGATTACGATTTTTCCTTTTTTCTTGCCGTCGCCACGCTGGTTACCGGCGTAATCTGGGGCGGGTATTTGCTGGCACTCAAATCAACAGGGGGGGTTTTTGATGAAGAAAAAGAACCCTTACTGGTCGAGTATGCGCGTTCTTTTTTCCCGGTCGTGTTGATTGTGTTATTGCTGCGCTCATTCATAGCCGAGCCTTTTCGCATACCTTCCGCATCGATGATGCCGACTTTGCTGATAGGCGATTTTATTCTGGTTAATAAGTTTACCTACGGCATACGCTTGCCGGTTATCAATAAAAAAATCATTGAGTTGAATGAGCCTCAGCGCGGGGATATTGTCGTTTTTCGTTATCCTAAAGACCCTGCTGTCGATTATATCAAGCGCGTGATTGGCTTGCCGGGCGACCGGGTCGCTTATCACGATAAAAAACTGCATATCAATGGCGTTCCCATCAATCAGGTTTCTTTAGGTCGCTATCAGGGCGTGGGTCAAGGCGAGGATATGACCGGGAATGAGCATTTGTCAGAAGATTTGACCGGCGTTGAACACAGTATTCTGATCAGAAATGGCGCGGCTTCCGCCGAAGGTGTTTATATCGTGCCGAAAGGAAGCTATTTTGTGATGGGCGATAACCGCGACAACAGCAACGATAGTCGTTATTGGGGTACGGTTCCTGAAGAAAACCTGGTTGGAAAAGCATTTTTTATCTGGATGAGTTGGGACTGGCAACATGAAGGCGTAGGTCTTGATCGGATTGGCACCGTGTTGAAATAACTGCTCTATACTTATTTCTTTTAATAAATCATCTGGAGAAAAAATGAATTTATCGCCTAAACGTCAGCAAGGTTTGACCTTGATTTCGATTATTTTTATTCTGGGGCTCATCGGATTTTTTGTCTTATTGACACTTAAGATAGTTCCTATTTATTTGGATCACGGCAAGGTAAAGAGTGCGTTGGAGGCGTTAAAAGCAACCCCTGAGCTGGCGACGAAAAGCGAATTCGAGATCAGGGACAGCTTAACCAAGCGTTTTAGCATTAATTATGTTTATGACGTCAAACAAGAGGATATTAAAGTTATCAAACATGGCAATTATGTGAAAGTGGACATCGAGTATGAGACGGTCGTGAAATTGGTCGGTAACCTGAGTGCATTAGCCGAGTTTCATGACACTATCGAGGCCGGTCAAGAGTGATAAGGAAGCCTGAAGAATTATGTAAAAAGCTGGGTTTGACGATTAATAATCCTCAGCTTTTTACCATGGCTTTAACGCATCGGAGCGCAAGTTCGAACAATAATGAACGCTTGGAGTTTTTGGGGGATTCTATTTTGGGTTTTGTTATCGCCCAGAAGTTATTTGAGTTATTTCCCGGCGCCTGTGAAGGCGTTTTAAGCCGGTTAAGAGCGAGTTTGGTTAATCAGGGGTCGCTGGCAGATCTTGCCAGAAAACATCAGTTGGGCGATTATTTGTTGCTGGGTTCGGGGGAGTTGAAGAGCGGCGGCTTTCGTCGCGATTCCATTCTGTCCGATGCAGTGGAAGCCATTATAGGCGCGTTGTACAACGATCAGGGCATGGATGCTAGTCAGCAATGGATCTTGCAGCTATTTGCGGAAAAACTGAAAAGCTTGTCGTTGGATAATTGGCAGAAAGATCCTAAAACTCAATTGCAGGAGTTAATGCAGTCCAGAAAAATGGAGCTGCCGGATTATACCTTAATGACCATGTCCGGACTTGCGCATGAACAAACTTTCAAAGTGAAATGTACGACGCCGTTAACAGCGGAGTCTTGCATCGGCACCGGAAATTCCAGAAAAAAAGCCGAGCAGTCGGCGGCGGAGCTTATGCTCGAAATATTAAATAAGGACACTAAATGAATTGTGGTTTCGTCGCCCTGATTGGGCGCCCCAATGTCGGCAAATCAACATTGATGAATCATTTGTTGAAGCAAAAAATCAGCATTACTTCGCGCAAGCCGCAAACAACCCGGCATCGCATTCTCGGCATTAACACCACTGACGCAGGGCAGGCCATTTATATGGATACGCCGGGCATGCATAACAGTGAAAAGCGGGCGTTGAACCGTTATTTAAACCGGACCGCCGATACGACTTTGCTGGGCGTCGATGTGATCGTCTGGTTGATCGATGGCTTGTCCTGGCATGAATATGACGAGGTTATCTTCAAAAAGCTGGAACAGGCGGGTTTGCCGGTTATTCTTGCGGTTAACAAGGTTGATAAGGTAGCGGACAAGGAAGCTATTTTGACTTTCTTTAACGACGCCCAGCATCGTTTTCCGTTCAAGCATCTGGTGCCCATTTCTGCGTTGAAAAGAACCAATCTCGATCAGCTGGAAAGCTTGATCATGGCGCTGTTGCCTGAACGGGATTTGATTTATCCAGAGGACCAGGTGACCGACCGGTCCGAGCGGTTTTTAGCCGCTGAAATCGTCAGGGAAAAGCTGACCCGGCGCTTAGGCGATGAGTTGCCTTATGCGCTTACGGTAGAAATTGAGCGCTACGAAGAGAAACCCGGCATCACCAAAATATATGCCATTATCTGGGTGGAACGGTTGACCCAGAAGAACATCGTCATCGGCAAGGACGGCGACATGCTGAAAAAAGTCGGTACCGACGCCCGGATGGATATAGAAAAGCTGCTTGGGCAGAAAGTTTATTTGCAGCTTTGGGTGAAAGTTAAAAAAGGCTGGTCGGATAGTGAACGAGCCTTGCAAAGCCTAGGCTTTAATGACTGAATCCGCAGTTTATTTGCAACCTGCCTTTATCCTGCAGCATCGCAAATACCGGGAAACCAGCCTGATTATTGATGTGTTGACCCGTGATTTCGGCCGGATTTCCCTGCTGGCCAAAGGCGTAAGAAAAACCAAGTCAAAAACAGCAGGGATGCTGCAACCCTTTATCCCGTTACTCGTTTCCTATTTTGGCAAGGCAGAGTTAAAAACGCTGACCGATGTCGAAATGATTCAGCCGTTTAGCGAAATAAAGGGACTTGCACTTTATTGCGGTTTTTACATTAATGAGTTGGTCGGATATTTTTTACACAAATACGACCCTCATCCTGAAGTGTTCGGTCATTACGGCGAATGTTTATCGTGTCTCTCGGACGGGCCTAACGTGGAAGCCGCATTGCGGCAATTTGAGCTTAACCTGATGGAGTGCGCAGGTTATGGTTTGCAGCTGGAATACGATGACAATGAAAGCCCCATTGAGTCATTAAAAAAATATGAATTCAATGCCGGCAAGGGGGCGGTTGAAGTCGTTGATGGACCATTTTCAGGTAAAACTTTATTGGCACTCAGTTCCGGGGAGTTGACCGATCCGCAAATTTTAAGTGAAGCAAAAATACTGATGAGGACGGTCATTGACGTTTATTTGCAGGGCAGGCAACTTAAAAGCCGGGCGGTTATTAATAAAGTCTTCGCAACTGCTCAGCGTTTAGATCAATAGAATGCGGATGACGCGGATTAGGCCGATAAACGCGGATAAATCTAAATAAATTGTGTAACTATCCTGCTATCAAATACAACAGAACGCAGATGTTGCAGATGACTATGATGAATGCTTTAGAATGGCGAGCAACTGATTTTTCCGCGATAATCCAAAAATCTTATTCAATCATAAACATCAGCGTCATCCGCGTTCCATTACAGTTCATTATAAAATATCAAACACTAAAATGAATAAAACACAGATTCTATTAGGCGTGAATATCGATCACGTCGCTACCTTGAGGCAGGCCAGAGGCACGCTTTATCCTGAACCGGTTCAGGCGGCATTAGTTGCAGAGCAGGCCGGTGCTGACGGCATTACCGCGCATTTGCGGGAAGATCGTCGGCATATCCAGGACCGGGACATCTATTTATTAAAAGAGATGCTGCACACCCGGCTGAATATGGAAATGGCGGTGACCGATGAGATGGTCGGTATTGCTGTGAAAGTACAGCCTTATGCCTGCTGCCTGGTGCCGGAGAAGCGCGAAGAATTGACCACCGAGGGTGGGCTGGATGTCGCCGGCAACTTGCATCGCTTGCAATGGGCTTGCGATAAATTGGCTGGCGCAGGCGCTGAAGTGTCGCTGTTTATCGATCCCGATGAGATACAGATTGATGCGGCGGTAAAAGCCGGTGCGCCGGTTGTCGAATTGCACACCGGGTGTTACGCCGAAGCAAGCAATCGCTTACAGCAAGCCGAAGAGCTGGCGCGTATCAGGAGAGCTGCCGTTTATGCGCACAGTGCGGGACTGCAAGTTAATGCCGGGCATGGTTTGAATTTTTATAATGTTGAGGCAATATGCGCGATACCGGAGATAGTGGAGCTTAATATCGGTCATTCGATTATCGCGCAGGCAGTGTTTTCCGGTTTGGCTCAAACGGTTAAGGATTTGAAACAGATCATGCGGAATGCAAGATTGCAGAGCGTGTAGCTCAAGGAAAATCAGTGGCGCTGGAGTTTTATCAATTAACTTCGATAGGCGATCGGGAAATTAACCAGGACTTCATGGCGCATATTATTAATGATAGCTATGCGTTGTTTGTCGTTGCCGATGGCCTGGGCGGTCATCATGCCGGAGAAAAAGCGTCCCATTTTTTCTGTCAGGGCTTGCTCAGGTTTGCAGATACTTACGGTAAACAGATGGAGCGGAATCCAGTCGATACCTTTTCGATCTGGATTAGCGCTGCTGTCAACGAAATGAGAAGGCTGTTTGCCTTTGATAAATCCGGTGATGATGCGCATACCACCTGCGCCATTCTTTACATGGATGAGCAGCGGGTATTGACCGCACATTGCGGTGATTCTCGGATATACAGGATGAACCCGCAACAGGTCTTGTGGCGAACCAGGGATCATTCCATCCCGCAGCAATTATTGAATGAAGGCAAGATTACCGAGCAGGAGATGGCGCGGCATCCGGAGCAAAATAAGTTAACGCGCAGCATTAATATCTTGAAAGCGGATGAGGTAGAGATTAATTTGTATCCCGCCATGAAAAAAGGCGAGACTTTTATGCTTTGCAGCGACGGTTTCTGGGAGTATGTAAAACAAGCGGAACTTTTGCGGTTGGCCCAGCCTGACGGCGGCAAGGATGGGCTAGCCAAATTGGTGCAATTAGCGGTATTTCGCGCTCACGGGAAAAGTGACAACGTTACCGCTCAGTGGGTAAGAAGACCCTAAATAATATTAGCTTGCAAAGCCGTGTTTCTGCATACGGTAAAGCAAGGTGTCGCGGGAAATGCCCAGCAGTTTTGCGGACTTGCTGCGATTGCCTTTGGTGCGGTTCAGGGCCTGATGGATTAAATCGGCCTCTAGCGTATCCAGCTGTAGACCGTTTTCAGGCAGGGTGAAATCGGTTGTTGCTGGCGTATTGCTGATGTATTTGGTTGTGAATTCAGACGGGAGATTTTCCGGCTCGATGACTCTGCCGGCCAATAAAATGCTGAGTCTTTCGCATAAGTTACGCAATTCACGGATATTGCCCGGCCATGAGTAGGCTTTCAGCGCTTTTAAAGCCTGCTTGCTGAATTTGGGCGCGGTCAGTGCATGGGTATTTTCAAATAAGGCCAGAAAGTGCTTGATCAGCGACTCAATGTCTTCAGTGCGTTGCGCCAACGGCGGTAGTTCTAAAGGCACAACATTCAAACGGAAATACAAATCCGACCTGAATTGGCCGGTTTCGATTTGCTTGTTCAGGTCGGCGTTGGTTGCAGAAATAACGCGGACATCGACTTTGTAAGGCTTGATTTCGCCGACGGCAAGACATTCACCGGATTCAAGAAAACGCAATAATTTTGCCTGAATCGACAGCGGCAAGGAATTGATTTCATCGAGAAACAAGGTGCCGCCATCAGCTGCCTGGAAAAGGCCTTGCTTATCGGTTGTCGCGCCAGTAAACGAGCCTTTTTTATGACCGAACAATTCCGATTCGATCAGGCTTTCAGGTAATGCCGCACAATTCAAGGTAATAAAGGCCTTGTTGGCACGAGCGCCGGCTTGCTGAATGGCCGTAGCAAGTACTTCCTTGCCGGTGCCCGTTTCACCCTTAAGCAATACAGTAACATCGGTAGCGGCAACGATTCTGGCGCTACGGATTAAGGAATCCAATGCAGGAGATTGACCAATGATCGCGTTAAAATGATCCATAGAAGCCTCTTAATGTAGTGCCGAATGTGATGTGATCGCCATGGGATTAAGCCAGGGCAGGGCGGCCAGCAGAGCCAGTGCAATCATGAACAGGCCGATAGCCTGCTTGAAGCGTTGCATTCTGGATAACCTTGTTAATATGCCGGTCATTATACCGACTCCCATGACCGCAGGTAAAGTTCCCAATCCGAAAAACAACATGGTCAGTGCGCTTTGGCTGATGTCGCCTGCGGTTGCGGCGAGCGCCAAAGCGGAATAGACCAAACCGCACGGCAGCCATCCCCAGACCATGCCGAAAAGATAAGCTTGGCTGCGATTTTTTACCGGGATCAGTTTACGGCCGAAAGGCTCGATCATCTTCCAGAAGCGCAGGCCTATTTTTTCAATATAGGCAAAACGGGGGAACCATCCGGCTATATAAAGCCCCGCGCCGGTCATGATCGCAGCGGACAGCAATTGCAACAGTCTATGACCGCTGATTTCGCCCATCGGCATGGTGATTAATGCTTCAATAACGCCCGCTAATGCGCCGGCTATTGTGTAGCTGGTAATGCGGCCGATGTTGTAATTAAGTACAAAGGGGAATAGCCGGTTTTTTTGGTTCCGTATTTCCGGGCTGAGGCTTAAGGTCAAGGTTCCGATAATGGAACCGCACATGCCGATACAGTGCATGCTGCTGAACAATCCCATCGTAAAGGCGACCAGATATGAGGTGGTAAAGGCTAGATCAAATTCCATAGTCGCAAGGCATTATTATAAAAAAAGGTAGGGCGAACGGACGGTCGCCCTTTTTTGATTCGAATTTATTGAAACTGCGAAAGAATTTGCCCCTGAATCTTCTCAGCCATCGCTTTGCGATTTTCAGCGTCGCGTATAGGTCTGCCGACGACGATATAATCAGCACCATTCTGGAACGCCATTTCCACACTGACAACCCGTTTTTGATCGTCCTCTTCGCGGTTATCGACAGGCCGGATGCCCGGCGTGATGACCAGTAGCTTATGATCCAGCTCTTCTCTCAGCATGGCGACTTCAAGCCCGGATGAAACAATGCCGTCGCAGCCGATTTGCAGGGCGCGTTTGGCGCGGGATAAAACCAACTCGCGCACATCGCAGGTAAAGCCTAAATCATCAAGATCGCCTCGATCCAGACTGGTTAACGCAGTCACGGCCAGCACTTTAAGGTCGCCTTTTTCCTTGGCGGCGGCTTCCATAATCGCATCGTTGCCGTGAATAGTGGCAAGATCGACGCCTTTGCTGCTCAAGGCTTTAATGGCCCGGCCCACGGTGGCGGGAACATCGAAAAACTTCAGATCGACAAAGATTTTTTTATCGCGCTGTTTTAACCATTCAATAAAACCGAAATAATCGCCGGACATAAACAGTTCCATGCCGACTTTGTAAAAGATCACCGAATCGCCGAGCTCCTCCACCAAAGCTTGCGCTTCGGGAATGCTGGGGGCATCCAGCGCCATGATTAAACGTTCACGGACGGGGATGGGTTTGGTTGAGATAAATGATTGAGGCATATTAGATATTAAGGTCAAAAATAAAAAAATTCTATAGGATGAGGGGCGCGTAAGCCCATCGATGATTGATGGGCTACGGCTTATTCAGTCACCAAGCCTTGTTCATGCCAAGCCTGAATTCCGCCGTTCATTAAGTAAGTCTTGGCAAATCCGGCCGATTTCAATATCAGCTGGGCTTGCGCGGAACGTAGGCCGGCTTGGCATTGGGTGATGACTGGGCGGTTTTTATAAGGTTCAAGTTCCTGTAGTCGTTCATTTAGTTGGCTCAGCGGAATATGAATGGCGCCGTGAATACGGTGTTCATTCCAGTCGTCATTCTCACGCACATCGACAATGATCGCCTGGCGTTTGGCATACATTGCTGAGGCTTCCTTAGGCGAGACAACATCTGTTTCTCCCATCGCAAAAGGGCTGGCGATCAATAAAAAAACACCGAGTCGGCAATACTTTGAAAACAGGCGCATGCAAACGCTCCCAAATAATAAGTCGATATATATTACCGGAACTTGTTTTAACGGTGAATGTTAAAATTCACTATTGCCACAATAGACCTTAAATTATGAACTTAACATTGATACAAATGACCTTGATAATGGCCTGCGGCGCAGTTTGGCGACTTGCAAGACCGGCGGGGTTGCCCGCTGAGCAAACTCGGTTGGTGTTGACTACGGTGGTCTATTATTTGCTGTTACCGGCTATGGTCCTGGAGGTCTTGTGGTCTGCGGATCTAGGCTTGCATTCGTTTCAATACGCCTTGCTGGGGATGAGTAGCATTGCTTTTGCGATGCTTTGTATCTGGGCAGTAGGTGCATTGTTTAAGTTTGAAGACAGGCGTTTGGGGGCGATGATACTGGCGGCAGCATTTCCCAATGTGACTTATCTGGGTTTGCCTGTTTTGGAACAAGCATTTGGTGGCTGGGCCAGGTCGGTGGTTATACAGCTGGATTTGTTTGCAGTCTCACCGTTATTGTTTACCGTCGGTATTATGGTGGCGCGGTACTACGGCGAAGAGGTCGTAGAAAAACCGAGGCCGCTTTGGCTGTTTTTTAATGCGCCGCCGTTCTGGGCGGCGGTCATTGCGGTTATTCTTAACGTTAACGGCTTCGTTGCCCCGGTTTGGCTTCTCGGCGTATTGCAAAAATTATCCGTCGCAGTCGTGCCGTTGATGCTGTTTTCTCTGGGGCTGGCCTTGAGTTGGAAGGCGGTAACCGTCCGTAATATCCCCTACGTTATTCCCGTTATCGTTATTAAAATGGTGCTGATGCCATTATTTGCCATGGCTATGATCGGATTTTTACCGATAAACGGCGAATATCGGGCGGCGGCAGTGCTTGATCTGGCCATGCCGTGCATGGTGCTGGGTATTGTTGTTTGCGATCGTTACCGGCTGGATAGTTCGCTGTACGCGATGGCGGTAACGGTAACGACGGCAATAAGCCTGATTACATTACCGTTCTGGCATAGCGTGCTGATGAACTGAAATCGACATGCTGAAAATTATTAAATCGATCCTTTAACCGAAGAATTTTCCAATATGAATCCAACGCTAGAAATCTTTTCACAAGGCGAAGAAGTTGTTACCGGTCAAACCGTCGATACCAATGCGGCTTGGCTGTCGGAGCACGTCGTCGCCATGGGCTTTACCGTAACCCGGCATACCGCGGTGGGCGACAAGCTTGATGATTTGGTAACCTTGTTGCGGGAAATTTCAGTGCGCGCAGATAGCTGCATTTGCACAGGCGGACTGGGACCTACCAGCGACGATTTGACCGCTGAGGCCGTTGCCAAAGCGTTCGACCTGCCGCTGGAATTCGATGGCGTTGCCTTTGAGCAGATCAAACGGTTTTTTATGCTCAGAAATCGGCCCATGCCCGAGTCAAACCGCAAGCAGGCGATGTTTCCGAAGGGCGCCGAGCGTATTGACAATGCCTGGGGCACTGCTCCGGGTTTTTCCCTGCAAGTCGGGCGCTGCTGGTTTGCCTTTGTACCCGGCGTGCCTTTTGAAATGCGGCATTTATTTTCGGAATCCATTCGGCCAACGTTGGCAAGCCGGTTTTTATTGCGGCCCGGAAAGTTAATTACCATCAAAACGCTAGGCGTAGGCGAGTCGGCCATTCAGGAGCGCATCAGTGCGATTGAAATTCCGCCCCAAGTGCAGCTGGGTTTTCGTGCCAGCCCGGATGATGTGCAGACCAAATTGCTGTTTCCGCATGATTATCCTGAAGCCGCCGTGGCCTCATTGGCGTCCAAAGTTGCGGAAGAGCTGGGCGATTTTGTTTTTGCCATTGACGGCTTCGGGCGGGCAAGCGGCGATCTGGTGTTTGTGATTGATCAGCTGATGACCGTCGGCGGGCACACCCTGGCCGTCGTGGAAACAGCCAGCCAAGGCTTGCTGGCGGCCAAGTGCATAGGCTTGCCATGGTTGCTGGAAACGCGCTATGAGCAATCGCTGGAAAGGTTGGGACAAAAACTCGCGGTTACGGTTAACGGCAACGATTTGATCGCAACTGCACAGGCTGTCGCCAGCGAAATAAAAAAGACCGGTGCCGCCGATTTTGTACTGGTTCAGCTCTATGCCGGGGACAATAAAACATTTCACGATAAAGACCAGTCCATTATTCTATATAATACGCTGCTGACTGGAGATGGATTTCATCAAACCGCCCATTCAGTGGCAGGCCCTATCAAACGCAAGCAAAATCAGGCGGCGTTACTGGCACTGGATTTATTACGACGCTATTTACAACATAAAGAACTTTAAAATGCCCTTATTACGATTGACCAACGTTTCCATCGCTTTTGGAACTCACGCTTTATTGAAAAATTCCGACTTTCAGCTGGATGCCGGGGAACGGGTAGGCTTGTTAGGCCGTAACGGCGAGGGCAAATCAACCTTGATGAAGATCATTGCCGGAAATATTCAGGCCGATCACGGCGACATCTGGCGGCAACCTGAATTAAAACTGGCATGGCTGGAGCAAACGCCAGATTTGCCTGATGATGCGACCATCTATGATGCCGTTGCCGGCGGCTTGGGCGAGCTGGGCGAATGGATTACCCGTTATCATGCGATGACGTTAACCATGGACTATGATGATGACAAGGCCTTGAATGAGCTGGGCGATTTGCAGCATAAACTCGAAGCGCATAACGGCTGGCATTTTCAGCAACGGGTTGAAGCGACCTTAAGTAAACTGGATTTGCCCGGCGAATTAAAAATCAGCGGCTTGTCCGGCGGTTGGAAACGGCGCGTAGCTTTGGCCAGAGCCTTGGTGATAGAGCCGGAAGTGTTATTGCTGGATGAGCCGACCAACCATCTGGATTTTGAAAGCATTACCTGGCTGGAAGACCAACTGCTGAATTTTCAGGGGGCCGTGTTATTTGTGACCCATGACCGGTCGTTTTTGCAAAAACTGGCGACCCGGATTATCGATCTGGATCGCGGCAATCTGGTGTCCTGGCAGGGCAGTTATGACGATTATCTGGCCCGCAAAGCCGCCGCTCTGGAAGACGAAGCCAATCAAAATGCCGAGTTCGACAAGAAGCTGGCCGATGAAGAAGTCTGGATCAGGCAGGGCGTAAAAGCCAGGCGCACACGTAATGAAGGCCGGGTCAGGGCGCTGGAGAAGTTGCGTAACGAACGCTCCCAACGCCGCAACACCCAAGGCACCAGCAAGATGTCCCTGGATAGGGGCGATGCTTCCGGTAAAAAAGTAATCGAAGTTAACGATATTAGCTTTGGGTATGAGGACAGGCCGATTGTTAAGCATTTTTCCACGTTGATTCAGCGAGGCGACAAAATCGGCCTGATCGGCCCTAACGGCGCCGGCAAATCGACCTTGTTAAAGTTGCTGTTAAAGCAGTTGGAGCCTGATAGCGGCACGGTAGAGCAGGGCACCCGGCTCGAAATCGCCTATTTTGACCAGTTGCGTGACCAACTCGACCCGAACATGACCGTTGCCGATACCGTCGCCGACGGTAATGATTTTGTCGAAATCGCCGGTAACCAACGGCATGTCATGTCGTATCTGGGCGACTTCCTGTTTGCTCCGGCCAGGGCGCGTTCTCCGGTAAAGAGTTTATCGGGCGGCGAGAAAAACCGCTTGTTGCTGGCGAGGTTATTTACCAAGCCTTCCAACCTGATCATTATGGATGAACCGACCAATGATCTGGATTTGGAAACCCTGGAATTGTTGGAAGAAAAACTGGTCGATTTCGACGGCACCTTGTTGCTGGTGAGTCATGATCGGGCTTTTCTGGACAACGTAGTGACCAGTGTCTTTGTGCTTGACGGCTCAGGCGAAGTCGATGAATTTGTCGGCGGCTATACCGATTGGATGAATCATGTTAAGCAGGCGAAGCAGGCCGAAACTGTCAAGGTAACCAAGCAGGAAAAGCCGGCGGCCCAAGCTCCCGCGCGCGCCGTAACGAAAAAGAAACTAAGCTTTAAGGAACAGCAGGAGCTGGATAAATTGCCGGAACTGATCGGTGAGCTTGAAACCGAACAAGCAGAATTAAACCGCCAAATCAGTGCGCCTGAGTTCTACAAAAAAGATCAAGCCGTCGTTGCCAAGACCCTGGATGAGCTGAAGCAGATCGATGCAAAGCTGGAGCAAGTTTACAAGCGATGGGATGAACTGGAAGCGTCGACCGAAGAGAGTGGCGGTCACCAAAAATAAACGCTTCCGGCAACGGCTCCGTATGCCGTCTAAAGCGCCTGCTGTTGATGCTCTATCTCCTGCATCCGTGCGATCGTAAGCAAAGGGCATTGCGCTAAAACGCAATATCGATTATTCTAGTTGGCTTCCCGTGATCTACGGGAAGCAAAATAATAGGAGAGATGGCCGAGTGGTCGAAGGCGCACGCCTGGAAAGTGTGTATACGGCAACGTATCGAGGGTTCGAACCCCTCTCTCTCCGCCATTCAAGTTATTGGTTTTAAGTATAAAATCAATTTTTCAAAATAAAATTTGGTAATAATTGGCGGTTGATAGGCGGTATAAGTCGCCGCAATTCAATACTCGCCATTTTTAATTTCAGGTTCTACGAGTTCGACGCTTAGCAATTTCGCTACTTCAGCACAAATCCTTGTTTCAAGATTTATTTCACTGAAATTTTTTTCGCAAAAGCCGGACGGGTGAAGCTGAAGGGGTTTGGGTGGAGACTTGGCTATAGATCTGAAATAGTCGACATTGAATAGCAGGATGATTTCTGCGGCAGTTACCGTGGAAAACAAACTATTTACTGGTAACGGTCAAGCTGATTATGTGGCTTTTCAGGTCTCTAAAGGTATTTCAGTCGGCGATTATCATCCGGGCTATGGACGAATGATCAAGGCTGATTTTAGTTTTGGTTGAAGCTGATGGTGATGTAACGGAGTAAATTCTAACTGTAGCGGCAATAACTCGGTGCCAGCGATTTTTAATCGAGACATCCAAAAAAAGAAGCATAAAAAACTTCCAAGGCCGTTAAGCCTTGAAAGTCTTCAAATTGCGTGGTTAAAGTCATTCGCATGATAATTGTCCAGCTTTACCTCTTTTACGGTTCAGGTTAATGTTACTGGCAATAGCGGCAGCGGCGAATAGGGCGGATGAGATGATGAATTCACCGGAAATAAAGCCCAATAGGCCGATTATAAATACCGTTCCGGTTAAAATGTCTTTGTAAAAGTCGTTCATGATTAAATCCTCTTATAACGTTGAAAGGTTTTTTAGACTACGGCTCAACTATAGTAAAGGCCTCTATTGTTGACAATAACACTAGGAGTAGATGGATTGTTTCCTTATTTGATGCATTAAATTCATAAAGTATTCATATAAGTAATGTAAAAGGTTAAAAATTTAGTGCCGAACCGTCATTCGGTTCTCCGCGAACAGCGTTAATTTTGAATTGGAAGTGTTGCTCATAAACTTGGGTTCTTAAAGTTATATGGCATTCATGCCAAGACATCGGGAAACTGAAAGAGCAGGCTTGACATTGTCAGGGGGCGGCTATAGAATGCGCCCAGCTTGAAATAGTTTTACCGTTATGCTTATCTTTACGAAGTTCTTCATGTAATTGTTCGTCCTGTTATCATTAAGTAATTCTCTAATTTCCCAGCTCCATTAGCCTTTATAAGGCTTCAATTACTACAAATAGGATTACACTAAATGACTACAGGTACCGTTAAATGGTTTAACGCTGAAAAAGGCTTCGGTTTCATTCAACAAGAGAATGGCCCCGATGTTTTTGTTCACTTTCGCAATATTAACAGCTCAGGCTTTAAATCTCTTGATGAAGGACAGAAAGTACAGTTTACTGTCACTCAAGGACAAAAAGGCCCGCAAGCAGAAGAAGTAACCATCATCTAACTTGCAAGCAAACAAACCGCAGCTCTTTCGGGGGGCTGCGGTTTTTTTATGCCTGTCAGTAAGCAAATCGACCAATTCTTGACGTTGCATTCATTTCAAGCTTATCAGCGTCTCAAAAACAATTCATTTTTGCCTTGTGCTAGTTTAAATGTTGATTTTGCATCTGCGGCAACTAACTTGCCGATTTTTCAGTTTATTCGAAAAAATTCAGTATCTTAAATAGTTCAGTGTGTTATTACGCACTGGGATATTCGCGTCCGGCGTGATAAATAATGCCCCAATTTTTCAAATAAACGATATCATTCCAACCTCTTGCTAAACCATCAAAAATTAGCCCTATCAGTTTGCACAATAATATATCCGTAACGAAAATCAGAGAAGAGAAAAACATGGCTGAACTTGCAAATCCACTAACCCAACAAATCACCGATTTTATTTCCGGTATAGGCGAGAGATGTTCCTGATAATGTTATTTTGCCCGGTATTTTGATTGATAAGGGCGTACTGGTGGTGGACGAAACCAAGTTGAAATATCCTGGAGATTTATTGCACGAGGCTGGACATTTAGCGGTGATGGAAGGCATGCAACGCAATATTTTATATAACGATGTTAGCAAAAATGCCGGCGATGAAATAGCCGCGTTAGCGTGGTCATGGGCGACCGTGGTGTATTTAAACCAGCAACCGGAAGTTGTGTTTCATTCCGATGGTTATCAAAGGTGAATTAGAATGGCTGATAGATATTTTTAGCAACGGCAGCAATCTAGGAGTACCACTGTTGCAGTGGATGGGTTTAACGGCTGAGCCAAGTAAAGCCGAGAAATTAGGCTGGAAGGCGTTTCCACAAATGCAACGTTGGTTAAGAGAATAACTCTGTATTAGCTAGCTGTTTCGAGTATAAATCACCTAAAAGATAAATTTTAGGAATTGCCAATCCATGAAAGTCTCACCAGAATCCAACTAACCCAAATAACAGGGTTTACATCCGGCTTTCAGTTTGGTGGAGCGCTTGGATAGGCAAACACAGATGAGTTCTCAACCCCATACACGACATTCAGGAAGGAGCAGAGAGGTGATGAGCGTCCGTCACCTCAGGCCGATAAAACAGCCTTACTCGATTGCATGGTTTTTAATTATGGGTTCTGCTTGGATTAACGTACGGCGAACCTGTTATTCTCAAGCAAACATTATCTCATAGTAGAGTTTGTTATCATTAGTCCCCGGGTTGATTGATAATATAGGCCCCATGAGCCATTGATGCTGTCCCAATTCAGCATGCTCAACAAGATAAATATCTTGCAACAACAGTGTGTCGGGCGGCCCGGTAAAAACCAATGATAACGGAGTGCGAAATTGTTCCGGTATATTGCGGCGCGGTAATTCCGCTACATCGATTAATTGCAAGTCAATCAGACCTGCTTGTGTGTGTATTGTGAAGTTTGTGCCCACTAACGGAGAGGCTTGTTCAAGACTAAGATTCATGGCTAACCTTTAAGTACAGTTGCGTCAAAAGCCGACGGCGTGCATGATAGCAGAAAAAATATTTTGAATTTCATAAAAAACCATAGATATGTCGCCGCCTGATTTTCATTTACGTTCCGTCCATGAGAACGATCAAGAATTTATCGACACGCTTTATCGTTCAACCCGCGAAGATTTGCTCATGTTGCCGATGGATTTAGTCTTTATCGACAACTTGGTTCGATCTCAGCAACAGATTCATGCACTTGGAGTGCAGCAGAACTATCCAAATGCTCAAACCAAAATTCTCGAATCTCAAAGTCAAGCGCTGGGGCGCATGATATTCGAGCACGCGACCGGCGATATTCGCTTGATCGACATTGCGGTCTTGCCTAGCGCTCAAAGGCAGGGTTTGGCGCGGTATATGTTGCAGCACCTTCAACAAATGGCCGAAACCCTTCAGGCAAGCTTGAGTTTGCGCGTAGTAAAAAATAACCTCAAAGCACGCAGGCTCTATCTTTCTGCCGGCTTCCAAATTGTTGATGAAGATGAGCTGAGCGAACAGATGCGCTGGCGAGCTGGAGTTACGCTATGAAGCAGGCTACCCGCTATTTGCGTTTGCCGTTCGATTTCGACCTGGCCGCATTGCAAATCGATTTGCAACGCTTAATGCCGGATCAATGGGTGCCTCATTACAATGACCAAGCTGCCGAGGCCGGATATTGGCACTGTCAGGCATTGCGTTCCCCACACGGTCGTAGCAACGATATTCTGGCATTTTCGAATGATCAATTCCTGGATACGCCGCTCTTGGCGCGCTGCCCTTATTTTCAGCGAATCCTGCAACACTTCAAATGCGAAACCTGCGCCGTGCGCTTGATGGCATTGGCGCCCGGCGGCGTCATCCACGAACATACCGATCCCGGAACCAATTTTGAAGATGGCTTGGCACGCTTGCATATCCCTATTATCACCGACCCAGGGGTATTGTTTTGGCTGGATGGAGAGCCGATTCATTTTGCTGCGGGCGGCACTTGGTACATGAATGCCAATTGCAGGCACCGGGTTGAAAATCATAGCGCCGTGCATCGCATTCATTTAGTGCTTGATTGCATCCCGAATCAATGGCTAACCGATATATTTAATGCGGCCGGGTTTGTTGCCAATCCCCTACCAAAATATGGAGACCCCAATATCACCGATGCAAATGTATTGGAAATCATTGCTGAATTGCGGCAAAGCGGCTCTGCGGCAGCATTGAGTTTGGCTAATAGATTGAATGCTGTGCGGAGCGGAGCGCCGAATAAACCCTCGATACCGTAATTATCGGTAGTACGCAGTCCCCCCCCCCAAGTGCCATTAAGTTAAGCGTAATGATGCCGTAGGAGTGGGCCGCGCCCGCGACATTTAAGCAGTGATTTCTAAGTTGTAACTCCATCATCGCGGGCATGGCCCGCTCCTACAGTGCTTAACTTACGCTGCGAGACAGGAGTCGAGTAGTCCCCAGAAGCGATAGCGCATGTGTTTTCACGAAGCGCTTTTTGCGTAGTGAAAATGCAGGCTTTCCGACATCGCGTCGAGTCATTGCGAGAATGATGTTGGATACCCCTTGCTGGGTATCCAACGAATGAAGCAGGACGGCTGGGGCAGCCGCAGGCATTAGCGGTCGCGTAGCTTTTGCCGCTTGTTGGGCAGGGATGCCCATAAAAGCTTTCGCAAAAATAGCGACTCCCCGAATGGCATTGCCCCCAATAAAAACAATATCAGGAGTAGTGCACGGCTCTGCGAAAGAAAAGCCGGGGTATGTGTTTTAGTGAATATATTCAGTCATCTATCTACCGGCATTACGGAACCTGCTTACTGGGTTAATTAGCCCATGATCTTTTTTGTTTTATTTAACGGAATGATCTGCTATCTTTGCGACCCAGTCAGCTGACTATTTGGCTAGAATTATAAAAATTGGGCCATAGCACTGACTTTTCCAATTAGTAAAAATAAATTGCGGCTGTGAATTAAAGTCAAACCTTGGTTTTATTTTACCGATTGGAGTTTGAGTAAAATTGTATTACCGGTAACTAGCGCTTAATTTCAAGAATTAGGTATTTATTGTTTTATGTAGGCTGCTTTTTAAAGCTTTTTACTAAAAAACATAACCCTATTTGCGTAATTAAATACTAGCTAATCTTATCGTGCAGCGGTCTATTATCGTTGCGTTTTAATTATATACAGTAAAAATAGGAATTTATTATGGATGCATTTATGGGAACCATTCTAGCAGTGGGATTTAATTATCCGCCAAGAGGCTGGCTGTTTTGCAATGGTCAAACAGTGCCGGTTCAGCAGAACTCGGCGATGTTTGCGTTATTAGGCACCATGTATGGCGGGGATGGGCAGAACACTTTCGGCATACCGGATCTGCGCGGTCGGGTCGTCGTCGGGTCACAGGGCCAAGGGCCAGGCTTGCCAAATGTTGCGCAAGGTGAAAAGGCAGGTTCAAACAATGCAACGGTTATCTCTAACGGTACGGCAACGATAAACCTGACCACAGCCAATCTACCGTCACATACACATGCGGCGACGTTGAGTTTAACGGGGTTGTCTGCCTCCACCGACATTAAGGTCGGCACTGCCACTAGCGGTGGCGCCGCCGTTGCTACAGCCAACAGTACCTTAACCAGCACTCCGAATAGTCCACCAAGTTCAATCAGCGCCGCCATTTATTTGCCTTCCGGTACTACGCAAACGAATCCGGTCTCCTTGGGTGGCGTTACCACCACAGTGACGGGTAGTGGCACAGTGTCAAACGCCAATACCGGCAGCGGCACGCCACTAACGGTTCCAGTCGTAAGCACTGCCACCATTTCCAACATGCAGCCCTATCTTGGGCTTAACTACATAATTGCCATGGAAGGCATTTTTCCTTCCAGAAATTAAACCGGTTAGGCGCGGCTTGGCCGCGCCTTCCTCTTTTTTTTGTAACTATTCAGCCCCTTGCCGTAGGGCGTGCCGCGCGCGCCTTCTGCTGCGCGTGGATAACGTGCCGATCCGTTGATGGCGCGCCTTACGCTTCAGGCAATGCTCTGAATAGTTCCCCTCTTTTCTTAACTATTCCATGTTGAATGAACGGCAGTTATTAAGCGGTCAAGCTGTTGCTAAAGATGCGTTGACTTCATTGCACAATTGGTTTCCGGTGACTCTGCAAGACCGGGAAATCGTTTGGCGGCATGTCCAAGACCGCTTTACTGCTTCGTTTTTCACGGATACGCTGCAACAGCAGGATCCGGCGCAACGTTATATCTGTCGCACAGAATTCGATTGGTTGAAGCGCCTGGAACCGGGGCTGAAGCCGAGCGCGTTTATTTTTCATACCTCGCGCTGCGGTTCCACCTTGCTGACCCAATTATTGTCAACCCTGTCTTGTTGTATTGTGATGTCGGAGCCGCCGGTCATTGATGCCTTCTTACGCTTCCATCAAACAGAGCCCGAATCCAGTGGCTGCAGCGCCAGCCTGAGGCAATTGATCCTGGCCTTGGGGCAACAGCGGAGCCCCGAAGAAACTCACTTTTTCATCAAGCTCGATAGCTGGCATACTCAATTTTTGCCGATATTCCGCGCCGCTTTCCCGGATACGCCATGCTGGTTTCTTTATCGAGAACCGGAAGCCGTACTGGCTTCGCATCGGCGTCAACGCGGACCGCAGATGGTACCGGGAATGATTGCCTCGCTGGCGTCAGAAACATTAGATGCGGGGGATTTGGACGGCTATTGCGCCAAGGTTTTAGCTGGATTTTTTGAAGCGGCGCTTGCCAATGTAGAGAGCTTGCAATTAATCAATTACCGGCAATTGCCGGATATCCTGTGGCAAGACTTACTGCCCCGGCAGGGACTCGATTGCACTTTGGAGCAATTGGCGCGCATGCGGCAACGAGCCGGTTTTCATGCCAAGGATCAAGCTATTCGCTTCAGCGCCGATACGCCGACGATTTCATCGCATCCGATACTGCAACAACGGGTAGCGCCACTGTATGAGCAGCTTGAACAACACCGCAACGGTGATCAATGAGTCTGTAAGAGCGGGCCATGCCCGGGCACGGAAGGGGCAAGATTATCTCGTTATCAAAATATCGCAGGCAAGAACTAACTTAAGCCGGGACAGCCTGAGGTTAAGCCGTTCGTGGTGAGCCCTTCGGCTACGCTCAGGAGAGCCTTGTCGAACCATGATCGGCTTAACCGTCTTAAGTTGGTGGCCAAGTCCCGCTCCTGCGAACCGTAACAGAGCGCCTTGTGAGCTAAGGAACAAGCTAAAGCAATAATCTTCAGGCGCTTATTCCCCGGCTTCGGCCTTATTGCTTAGGAATTCGGTCATATCATCGTTTTGCACCCGATGATAAATATCTTCGACCGGTAAAGTTAAGCCAATGGACTCGAAAGTAATCTCGTCGCCTAGAAAATAATGTTTCGGCAGCCAGTCCTCGCTTCTCCGTATGACTTGAATGTCCACGAAATCTTGTTGAATCAGCACATATTCCTGTAGGTTGGGGATATTAATATACGACATCAACTTGATGGTTTCGTCCGTTCTGCGCGTTGATCTCGATAAAACCTCGACAATGATAATAGGGGTTTCGGTGAAATAGGGCTCCGAATCGTCGAAATGGCAATCGACAGTCACATCGGGATAATAAAAATTGGAACCGACCCTTACCTTCATATCCGAGCCGAAAGGTTCGCAGGGAGTGTTTTCTAAATGATTGCCGAATTTTCTGTATATGTTTCCTGATATTCTTTCATGATTGGCGCTGGCCCCGGCCATGGCATAAACATGACCGTCGATCAATTCATGCTTGACTTCACTAAGCGGTTCTCCTTTCAAATAGTCTTCCGGGCTAATGAGTCCGGTATCTTTTTCGGCTAACATGTTGTTCCTCCAAAATAGTTATCGTGTTCCTTATTATAACGGGATTCGCTTTTTATCGAATTTTTCTCGCAAGTCGGATTGATCGACGGCGTAAGAATGCGGGGTCTACTTCTATGGATAACGTTGTGAGATGGAAGAAGCAAGGCCGGAATAAGGCTACCCAAGCGTAGCGTTTCCGGCGAATTCGAGCGGTGTTTGCCGGAAACACCGTTTCTCGCTATCGCTTGAATCGGCTTATTCCGGCCTACAGGGCTGCAACAACGGGTCGCGCCGCTGTATGAGCAGCTCGAACAAAACCGCAGTCGTGGTCAATGAAGCGGTAGGAGCAGGCCGCGCCCGCGATATTTTGGCAACGAGGAGTGGTTATCTCGACTCATGCCGTTCGCGGGCATGGTCCGCTCCTACGAAGCTTAATCACGTGCCCTTTTGGATCGGGGCTAACGGATCGAACTTAAGTCAAGAGCATTAACAACAAGCCCCAAAAAAATAAGCGTTTCCGGTGCAGGCTACTTTGATAAAAAGTGATTTTTAGGTTGCATTAAAATTAAATGGAATGCATGACATAATAACGATAAAAGCCTGATTTAAGGAAGAGTTGTAATTGGTAAGTTGTGTTGTTACACTGAGGCTAGGTATTAGTACTTACTATATATAACTAATAAGTGCATTTTTTAATTATAGGTTTTGCCATCCACTTAGACTATATGCCCATGCCCCGCTATCATTTTATTTCTGGATTGCCGCGTTCCGGCCCTACCTTGCTGGCGGCCATCCTGCGCCAGAATCTGCGTTTTCATGCAGGCATGACCAGTTTAAACCGCCAAACCGCCGGAAGTGAGTCACGGTGTCAGAATTGAAATCGTAAAGGCCATTTAGGCCTTGCTATGAGTACAAACTAAAAAACATATTCTGAGCAATCTTTAAATTACGCTCACAATGCGCCAAGCGCTTAAACAAGACTTTCGATAACCCGTTATCACTAAATGCAGGGAGTACCAACATGAAATTTATCAAAACCATGCTGACAAAAAAACCAGGCAAAATAAATTCAAACTTGTCGGCCCCTGCAATCGACTATGGCTCGCATTATAAGCCCCGCCGAACCATGATGGCGCTGGAACCGCGTATCATGTTCGACGGCGCGGCGGCAGCGACAACTGCGGATGCCGTGGTCGACACTAAGCCTTCGGTGCAGGATACCGCCGCCATTGATGCGGCCAAGCTGGCCCAGGCTGCAGCCGATGTTGTGCCACCCGCCGTTCAAGTTGATCCTGTGCCGCAACGCACCGAGATTGTCTTTATCGAAAACAACGTGGCCGATTATCAGACTCTGGTGAACGATGCGAAACCGGGCGAGGAAGTGCATGTGCTCGATTCCAGTCAAGACGGCTTAGCGCAGATCGCGCAAATTCTTAATGGGCGTAGTGGCATCGACGCCATCCATATTGTTACGCATGGTTCCGAAGGTGCGCTTTTATTGGGGTCGTTGACTCTGACTTCGCAAAACCTGCAAGACCATGCCGCCGAACTAACGACTATCGGTAACGCGTTGACCCAGAACGCCGATGTTTTGCTGTATGGCTGCGATGTGGGACAAGGATCGGATGGGGCGGCGTTTGTTTCGGCGCTGGCGCAAGCCAGCCAAGCGGATGTTGCCGCCTCCAACGATACCACCGGCGCAGCTGCTTTGGGAGGAAACTGGCAGCTTGAAACTGTTAGCGGTAGCATCGAAACAGGTATCTACCTTTCAGATGCGGGTATCGCTGCCTATGATTACACGCTTGCCTCGTTCGATTTTGAAACGGCGGCTGGGAACGGAACCGGCACGGTCACTCAAACGGTAAGTGGCGTTACGATGACGGTAACAATGGCCGCAGGAGGGGGGGAGCAGTGGTATGCTGGAGCTGGCGGTGGCATTGGGGGTACTTCCGGTAATGTTCTGGTTGATATGGTAAGCCACACATCCGAGACATTTTCTTTTAGCAGTGCTGTTGACCTGACATCATTTCGACTGGCGGATCAAAACGCACATAATGCTTTAGTATTCACGCCTACTGGCGGCAGCAATTCCGTTGTCAATGCAACAACAGTCACCCTTGGCGCGACTGTTTTGCTTAATTGGACTGGCGTTACCAGCTTTACGGTAACACTGAATGGAGGCGGCGTTATTTACGATGTCGTCTACGATAACTTTATTTTTACCCAAGCAGGCCCAACGATCACCTCAGCCGCCTACGATGCCAGCACCAATTCCCTCGTGGTAACCGGTACGGGCATGACCGCTACAGGTGGTGCTGCCAACGATATCGACGTCAGCAAGCTGACTCTGACCGGACAGGGGGGCGCAATCTACGCTCTGACCTCGTCGAGTGTTGAAATTGCTTCGGCAACCCAGTTTACCGTGGCGCTGAACGCCGCCGACCAGATTAACGTGGAAGGCTTGCTGAATAAGGACGGTACCTCTTCCGTTGGCGGAACGACTTTTAATATCGCCGCCGCTGCCGATTGGAACCCTGCCAATACAGGTAATGCAGACCTTACCGGCAACGGGATTACCGTCAGCAGCGTACAGACGCCGACCATCACGTCTTCCACTTACGATGCCAACACCGGCAGTTTGGTGGTGACCGGTACCAATCTGGTAGCGGCCAGCGGTGCGACCAACGATATTACCGCTAATAAACTCACTTTTACCGGCGAAGGCGGAGCGACGTATACCTTAACCGATACGGCGAATGTCGAGATAACCTCCGCTACCGCCTTTACCCTGAGCTTAAGCGCCACCGACAAGGCGGCAATTAATCAAATGCTCAACAAAAACGGCACCGCCTCGACCAGTGCCACGACTTACAATCTGGCAGCAGCCGATGATTGGGACACCGTTATTACCAATGGCGACATTTCCGACGCCACCGGCAACGGCATTACCGTAAGCAATGTGGCGGTACCGGCCATCACCTCGTCTACGTACGATGCTTCGACCGGCGCATTAGTGGTGACCGGCACCGGCTTCCTGAAATTGAACGGTGCGACTAACGATATTGTCGCCAACAAATTTACCTTTACCGGTGAAGGCGGGGCGACCTATACCTTAACCGATACCTCGAATGTCGAAATTACCTCCGGCACCGCTTTTACCATTACCTTGAGCACGACCGATAAGGACGCCATTAACCAGATCATCAATAAAAACGGCATGGCGTCAACCGGCGCGACCACGTATAACCTTGCCGCCGCTGAAGACTGGACAGCCGGAGCTGCAGCCGGGATTACCGATGCCGACCTGACCGGCAATGGCATCACTGTCAGCAATGTAGCGGTACCGGCCATTACCTCATCCACCTATGATGCCGCTACCGGCTCGCTGGTGGTGACCGGCACCGGCTTTTTGAAATTGAACGGTGCGACTAACGATATTGTCGCCAACAAATTCACCTTTACCGGAGAAGGCGGCGCGACTTATACCTTAACCGATACCTCGAATGTCGAAATTACCTCCGGCACCGCTTTTACCCTGACCTTGAGCGCCACCGACAAGGCCGCGATCAATCAGATCATCAATAAAAACGGCACGGCGTCGACCGGCGCGACCACCTATAACCTCGCCGCCGCCGAAGATTGGACAGCCGGAGCGGCGGCCGGGATTACCGATGCCGACCTGACCGGCAATGGCATCACCGCCAGCAATGTAGCGGTACCGGCCATTACCTCATCCAGCTATGATGCCGCCACCGGCGCGTTGGTGGTCACCGGAACCGGATTCCTCAGCAAGAGCGGTGCGACCAACGACATCGTCGCCAACAAATTCACCTTTACCGGCGAAGGCGGAGCGACTTATACCTTAACCGATACCTCGAACGTCGAGATTACCTCCGGCACCGCCTTTACCATCACCTTGAGCGCCACCGACAAGGCGGCGATCAACCAGATGATCAACAAAAACGGCGCCTCGTCGACCGGCGCGACAACCTATAACCTCGCCGCCGCCGAAGACTGGACAGCCGGAGCGGCTGCCGGGGTTACCGATGCCGACCTCACCGGCAACGGCATCACCGCCAGCAATGTGGCGGTACCGGCCATTACCTCATCCACCTACGATGCCTCCACCGGCGCGTTGGTGGTGACCGGCACCGGTTTCCTGAAATTGAACGGCGCGACCAACGACATCGTCGCCAACAAATTCACCTTTACCGGCGAAGGCGGATCGACCTATACCTTAACCGATACCTCGAATGTCGAGATTAGCTCCGGCACCGCTTTTACCCTGAGCTTGAGCGCCACCGACAAAGCGGCCATCAACCAGATCATCAATAAAAACGGCACATCGTCGACCGGCGCAACAACCTATAACCTCGCCGCTGCCGAAGACTGGACAGCCGGAGCGGCTGCCGGGGTCACCGATGCCGACCTCACCGGTAACGGCATTACCGCCAGCAACGTGGCGGTTCCAGCCATTACCTCATCCACTTATGATGCTTCCACCGGCTCGCTGGTGGTGACCGGCACCGGCTTCCTGAAATTGAATGGCGCGACCAATGATATTGTCGCCAACAAATTCACCTTTACCGGCGAAGGCGGAGCGACCTATACCTTAACCGATACCTCAAACGTCGAGATTACCTCCGGCACCGCCTTTACCATCACCTTGAGCGCCACCGACAAGGCGGCCATCAACCAGATCATCAATAAAAACGGCACCGCGTCCACCGACGTCTCAACCTATAATCTCGCCGCCGCCGAAGACTGGACAGCCGGAGCGGCGGCCGGGGTTACCGATGCCGACCTCACCGGTAACGGCATCACCGCCAGCAACGTGGCGGTACCTGCTATTACCAGCGCCACCTATGATTACAATACCAATATACTGGTGGTAACCGGTACCGGCTTCCTGTCAAAGTCCGGTGCGACCAACGATATAGATCTCACCAAACTGACCTTTACCGGCGAGGGCGGGGCGACTTATACGCTGACCAACGCCACCGGCGTGGAGATTACTTCGGGAACCTCGTTTTCGGTGACGCTCAGCGGAGCCGACCTGACCAATGTGGAAGCCTTGCTGAACAAGGACGGAACCTCAGCGGTGAGCACTGCGACGTATAACCTGTCGGCTGCGGCAAGCTGGGATCGAGGCGATGCCACCAACGGCAGCGACACCACTAATGCCATCACTGTGAGCAACTACGCCGCTCCAACGGTGACCTCTGCTATCTATGACGCCAGCACCAACGTGCTGACGGTGACTGGCGCCAATCTGGTATCCAAGTCCGGCGCAACCAACGATGTTGCCGTTTCATTACTTACCCTGACCGGCGAGGGCGGAAACTACACCCTGACTTCATCTGATGTGGAAATTACCAATGCTACTACGTTCTCGGTGACACTTAACGCCGCAGACCAAATAGTGGTACGCGGCTTGATGAATAAAAACGGCACTTCGTCATCCGGCGCGACCACCTATAATTTAGCCGCTGCCGAGGATTGGATGGCGGGTACCGCTACTGCAACCGTTGTGGCCGATCTGACCGGCAACGGCATCACGGTCAGCAATGTCCAAACGCCGACTATTACTTCATCTACCTATGATTCGGACACCGGCGTTTTGACGGTAACCGGCACCAATCTGTTTAAGAAAGTGGGCGCCAATAACGATATTGATCTCACCAAACTGACCTTTACCGGGCAGGGCAATGCGAGCTATACGTTAACTACCGCCACTGGCGTGGAAATCACCTCGGCAACCTCGTTTACAGCCACGCTGACCGGAGCGGACAAAACCGGCGTTGATTCATTGTTAAACCAAATTGGTACGAGCTCTGTTGACGCTACAGTTTACAATTTAGCGGGCGCCGATGATTGGCTGACAGGGGCGGATGTGGCGGCAAACATAGCCGACCTTACTAACGCCATCACTGTGTCCATTTCGCCAAAAATCACTTCAGCCACTTATGACGCGGCGACCGGTAGCTTGGTGGTGACCGGCACTAATATGCAGACCAAAGCGGGGGTACTCAACGACATCACTGCGGCGAAGCTGACGTTCACTGGTGAAGGCGGTACAACGTATACCCTGACCGATACCGCGAACGTGGAACTCACCAGCGCTACATCGTTCACGCTGACTTTAAGCGCCACCGACAATGCAGCCATCAACCAGATCGTCAACAAGAACGGCACCGCATCGACTGGCGCAACCACTTACAATTTAGCGGCTGCCGATGATTGGAACGCTCAAGTTACTGCGGGCGATACCTCGGATCTGACCGGCAACGGCATCACCGCCAGTAACGTGGCGGTTCCGGCCATTACCTCATCCACCTATAATGCCTCCACCGGCTCGCTGGTGGTGACCGGCACCGGCTTCCTGAAATTGAGCGGCGCGACCAACGACATCGTCGCCAACAAATTCACCTTCACCGGCGAAGGCGGGGCGACTTATACCTTGACCGATACCTCGAACGTCGAGATTACCTCAGGCACTGCCTTTACCATCACCTTGAGCGCCACCGACCAAGCGGCCATCAACCAGATGATCAACAAAAACGGCACCGCGTCGAGCAGCGGCACCACCTATAACCTCGCCGCCGCCGAAGACTGGACCGCCGGAGCGGCGGCCGGGGTCACCGATGCCGACCTGACCGGTAACGGCATCACCGCCAGCAATGTGGCGGTACCGGCCATTACCTCGTCCACCTACGATGCCGCCACCGGCGCGTTGGTGGTCACCGGCACCGGCTTCCTGAAAAAGAGTGGCGCAACCAACGACATCGTCGCCAACAAATTCACCTTCACCGGCGAAGGCGGGGCGACTTATACCCTGACCGATACCTCGAACGTCGAGATCACCTCGGGCACCTCGTTCACTATCACCTTGAGCGCCACCGACCAAGCGGCCATCAACCAGATAATCAACAAAAACGGCACTTCGTCGACCGGGGCAACAACCTATAACCTCGCCGCCGCCGAAGACTGGACAGCCGGAGCGGCGGCCGGGGTCACCGACGTGGATGGCACTAACGGCATCACCGCCAGCAACGTGGCGGTACCTGCCATTACCTCGTCCACCTACGATGCTTCCACCGGCGTGTTGGTGGTGACCGGCACCGGTTTCCTGAAATTGAATGGCGCGACCAACGATATCGTCGCCAACAAATTTACCTTTACCGGCGAAGGCGGGGCGACTTATACCTTGACCGATACCGCGAACGTCGAAATTACCTCCGGCACCGCTTTTACCCTGACCTTGAGCGCCACCGACCAAGCGGCCATCAACCAGATAATCAACAAAAACGGCACCACATCTACTGGTGCTACGACTTACAACTTAGCCGCGGCAGAAGACTGGACTGCCGGAGCTGCCGCAGGGATCACCGATGCGGACCTGACCGGTAACGGCATCGCCGCCAGCAACGTGGCTGTTCCCGCCATTACCTCGTCCACCTACGATGCCGCCACCGGCGCGTTGGTGGTGACCGGAACCGGTTTCCTCAAACTGAACGGCGCGACCAACGACATCGTCGCCAACAAATTCACTTTCACCGGCGAAGGCGGCGCGACTTATACCCTGACCGATACCTCGAACGTCGAGATTACCTCCGGTACCGCCTTTACCCTGACCTTGAGCGCCACCGACAAGGCGGCGATCAACCAGATGATCAACAAAAACGGCGCCTCGTCGACCGGCGCGACAACCTATAACCTCGCCGCCGCCGAAGACTGGACCGCCGGAGCGGCTGCCGGAGTCACCGACGTGGATGGCACTAACGGCATCACCGCCAGCAACGTGGCGGTACCGGCCATTACCTCGTCCACCTACGATGCCGCCACCGGCGCGTTGGTGGTGACCGGAACCGGTTTCCTCAAACTGAACGGCGCGACCAACGACATCGTCGCCAACAAATTCACCTTTGCCGGCGAAGGCGGAGCGACTTATACCTTGACCGATACCTCGAACGTCGAGATTACCTCCGGTACCGCCTTTACCCTGACCTTGAGCGCCACCGACAAGGCGGCGATCAACCAGATGATCAACAAAAACGGCACTTCGTCGACCGGCGCAACAACCTATAACCTTGCCGCCGCCGAAGACTGGACCGCCGGAGCGGCTGCCGGGGTCACCGATGCCGACCTGACCGGCAACGGCATCACCGCCAGCAATGTGGCCGTTCCGGCCATTACCTCGTCCACCTATGATGCTTCCACGGGGTCTTTGGTTGTGACCGGAACCGGCTTCCTGAAAAAGAGTGGCGCAACCAATGACATCGTCGCCAACAAATTCACCTTCACCGGCGAAGGCGGAGCGACTTATACCTTGACCGATACCTCGAACGTCGAGATTACCTCCGGTACCGCCTTTACCATCACCTTGAGCGCCACCGACAAGGCGGCGATTAACCAGATGATCAACAAAAACGGCACTTCGTCGACCGGCGCAACAACCTATAACCTCGCCGCCGCCGAAGACTGGACCGCCGGAGCGGCTGCCGGGGTCACCGATGTGGATGGCACTAACGGCATCACCGCCGGCAACGTGGCGGTTCCGGCCATTACCTCGTCCACCTATGATGCCGCCACCGGCGCGTTGGTGGTGACCGGCACCGGCTTCCTGAAATTGAACGGCGCGAGCAACGACATCGTCGCCAACAAATTCACCTTTACCGGCGAAGGCGGCGCGACCTATACCCTGACCGATACCTCGAACGTCGAGATTACTTCCGGTACCGCCTTTACCCTCACCTTGAGCGCCACCGACAAGGCGGCGATCAACCAGATGATCAACAAAAACGGCACCGCGTCGACCGGCGCAACAACCTATAACCTCGCCGCCGCCGAAGACTGGACAGCCGGAGCGGCAGCCGGGGTCACCGATGCGGACCTCACCGGTAACGGCATCACCGCCGGCAATGTCGCGGTACCTACCATTACCTCCGCCACTTATGTCAATAACACAGGCGTACTGGTAGTGACTGGCGCCAACTTTGTGAAAAAGGCAGGGGCTACCAACGACATTGATGCTTCCAAATTGACTTTTACCGGTCAGGGTGGAGCTACTTACACCTTAACAGGCACTGCGAGCGTTGAAATTACCTCGACTACTGAGTTTACGCTGACGCTGACGGGCGCGGACAAGACCGGTGTCAACGCCTTGTTCAACAAGACCGGCCTCAACGCTAACGATAACACGGTCTACAATCTGGCCGCCGCAGAAGACTGGGCTGAAGGCGCAGATGCAGCGGTGGTGGTAGCCGATCTCACCAACAATGGCATTACGGTGACGGTCAACGTTCCGCCCACCTCGATTAATAGCGCAATAACCGTCAATGAAGATACAAGCTATACCTTCGTGGCGGGCGACTTCAATTTCAGCGATGTGGATCCCGGCAATGTCTTGACTCAAGTGCAGATTACCTCGCTGCCGTCCACCGGTACTCTGGCTCTGAATGGGACAGCGGTTACCGCCAACCAGGTAATAACCAAGGCTGATATTGATGCTGGAAAACTTACTATCAGAGGCGCGACAGACGCTTTCGGTACCGCGAATACCAGCTTCCAGTTCAAGGTTCACGACGGAACGGAGTACAGCAGTACGTCTTATACCGAAACCGTGAATATCACCGCAGTCAATGATGCTCCCTCGTTTACCAAGGGCGCAGATCAGACCGTTAATGAAGATGCCGGAGCGCAAACGGTGAATAGCTGGGCGACGGGGCTCAGCAAAGGCCCGGTCAACGAAGCTGACCAAACCTTGAGCTTTACTACCACCAATAACAACAACGCTTTGTTTAGCGTACAGCCGACTATCGATAGCAACGGCAACTTGACTTACACTCCGGCGGCCAATGCCAACGGTACGGCGACAATCACGGTGTCGATCAAGGATAGCGGCGGAACGGCTAATGGCGGTGTCGATACCAGCATCACTCAAACCTTCACCATTACGGTGAACCCGGTAAATGATTTACCTACCGGCACGGTAACTATCAGTGGAATACCCTCTGTCGGAATCACCCTGTCTGCCGCCAACACGCTGACGGATGCTGATGGCTTGGGCGCAATCAGTTACCAGTGGCAAGCTGACGGTATTAATATTACCGGCGCAACCGGCAGCAGCTATATGCTAACCGATGCTGAAGCCGGCAAGACTATTACTGTGGTCGCCCGTTATACTGACGTGCAAGGTGGTGCGGAAAGTGTAGCCAGCGTGGCGACGGATCAAGTCGAGGCTTTGGCACCCATCAACCTCACGCAACAAACCGGAAATGGGGATGACAAGCCCAGTTCGGATACCGGCACTGGCAATAACACCAATACCAATACCAATACCAATACAGGTAACAACACGGGTACGGGTAATAACTCCGGCATCGGCAATAGTACCGGCGCTGACAGGAACAACAATGCGAGTGATACGCATGGTTCGGAAAACAGCGGCACGAATACCAACAGCTTCGGTGATAACAGCTCGGGCAATAACAACAACAGCAATTCCGGTTCCAGTCCTAACCAGACCATCGTTATGGATATGAAGCTGACTGTCGATTCGCACGGAAACGGTACATCCGGCGGCACCATTAACCTGCCGTCCAGCGTCTTTGCCGGGTTGAACACGTCCGGGACGATAACGATTACCGGCACGCAGTCTAGCGGGCAAAGTTTGCCGTCGTTTATCAGCGTCAATCCCAGCACCGGAGCCGTTACGGTAAAAGAGGGCGCTGTGGTGACCAGTCCGATAACGGTGAAGGTCACTATCAGGGACAGTCAGGGTAAGCAGGTGGTGGTTCTGGTCAAGGTGCAGCCGCAAAAGGGCAGAGCGCAGCAGCAAAATCAGGGGCAAGAAGGTGATCAACAGCCTGATAATGAAAACAATCAGCAGGGAGCGGGGAGAAACCAACGAAGCCACGTGCAGCAGACCGATAAGCAACTGGCTCACGCCGGCAAGCCAGGCCTGACTCAACAGTTGCAGAGGGTGGGCAGTAAAGGCTTTGAGCTTCAGCGGCAAACATTGCTGGATAGTCTGGCAAGCCTGGTTGGCGAGAATAAGGACGCCGCCTGAGATATACGATAAAAAGCGGGAACTTAAATAACGCGTACCTTTCGCGTAAGGGCAACCGGTCGGATGGCCCCTTACCGAGGGTATGTTTTAACCTGATGGCAGTAAAACAAGGCGGGGAGAGCCGCCTGTAATTCTTTCAACATAATATTAATAAAAAATCATCATCATGAACTATCCAGCCCCTCAGTTTATCGCCGGTCTTTCCGGTATTGTTTTGTTAGCCGGTTGCGCCATCATGCCGGAACCCATTACTCAAGTTGAACAAAAGACATCGCTTGATGCCGATAAACAGGTCATTTTTGCTAAACAGGAACCTATTGTAGGGCCACTTAGCGTCTATGACGCGATGGCCCGAGCGCTAAAATACAACCTTAATCATCGCGTCAAGATGATGGAACATGCCGTGGCCGACGGACAGTCCGATTTGGCAAAATACAGTTTATTGCCCGACCTGATTGCTTCGGCGGGTTACAAGGGACGCGATAATTTCAGCGCTTCCAGCAGCCGTTCAACCTCTACCGGCCGCCAGTCGTTGGAAACATCGACCTCTCAAGACCGGTCGCGCAAGGTTTACGATTTCACCTTCAGCTGGAACGTGCTGGATTTCGGTGTCAGCTACTTTCAGGCCAAGCAGGATGCCAACCGGGTTCTGGTTGCCGAAGAAAGCCGTCGTAAAACCGCTCAATTATTGATGCAGGATGTGCGCACCGCATTTTGGCGCATGGCCGGTACCCAGCAACTCGAAGGCGAAATTGATAAAATCCTGGGTAGCGCCAGACAAGCGTTGAAGGACGCCCAAGGCATTGAAAGCGAACGATTGGCCGCACCGCTGGCGATACTGCAATATCAAAAAGACCTGCTGGAAATCATTCGCAAACTGGAGGAACTCTCGGAAACGCTCCGTCTTGCCAAAACCGAACTGGCTTCTTTGCTGGGCGTATCGCCCAGCCAGAAATTTCAGCTGAAATTGCCTGAAAATAGCGCGCTACAAGCGCCGGAATTTTCATTGGCGATCGACAAAATGGAAGAAATGGCGCTGCAATTGCGCCCTGAATTGCGGGAAGAAATCTACAATAACCGTATTACGACGGAAGAGACCCATAAAGCCATGTTGCGCTTACTGCCCGGTATTGAATTCAAGACCGGTTATAACCATGACAGCAACTCTTATCTGTTAAACAACAACTGGCTGGAGTTGAGCGGCATCATCAGCCAGAACTTGATGGAGTTGATCTCGGCCCCAGCGCGTTTTAGCCAGATAGACGCACAGGAAAAGTTAGGGGACACTCGCCGGTTATCGGTTTACATGGCGGTGTTGACGCAGGTTCACTTGTCTTATCAGCAATTTTTAGTGGCGGACCAGCAGTACAAGCGCACCTTGGAACTGGACGGCATCAACCAGAAGATTTCAAAGCATATCACCACAGATGCTGAAAATGATGCCAAAACCGAGTTGGAGCGTATCCGTGCGACGACCAATGCGTTGATGTCGCGGTTACAAACGCTTGAAGCCTATGCCAGTATTCAAAGTTCGCTGGGTAGGGTTTATGTTTCGCTGGGCCTTGATCCTTTGCCGGTCTTTATTGAAAATTACGACATTAATACTCTGGCGAGTTCGATTGAAGCGGTGGATAAAAACTGGCAAGCAGGGCGGTTCCCGTCGGCAACTAAACCGGAAGCAGGCAAGTTATCGGCTGTTGACTCTGTGGTTAAGAAAAATTAGTCCTGTTTTAGGGCACAACCGGGTAGGTCGGGTTAGCGCAACGTAACCCGACATTTGCCGCTTCAAGGTGTCGAGTGACGTTGCGCTAACCCGACCTGCCTGGCTTTTCAGATACAACCCTCAGCAAACAACCAAGACTTATTATGCGTACTTTTTTAAGATTGCTTATCTGCGCCACCGGTTTTAGCGTTTTCAACACAGCCTATGCCGCCGAGGCGGCTGAAATTCGCGCTCAACTTAATGCCCAGCATTCTTCTATTTTATCCAGTGAAATGGCGGCAAAAATCGTTCAACTCAATGTTCAGGAAGGAGAACGATTCAAGCAAGGAGACTTGCTGGTTGCTTTCAATTGCGCCGAACAGCAGGCGCAATTGAAAAAAGCGCAGGCTGTTGTACAAGCCGCCGAAAAAACCTATGAGGTTAATTCGCGTTTGACCAAGCTGAACTCGATGAGTCCGCTGGAGCTTGAAATGGCGGCTGCCGAAGTCGCCAAGGCCAAAGCCGATATTGCTTTGATGGGAGCGGTGTTACAAAAATGCGCGATTGCCGCGCCTTTTTCGGGGCGCGTGGCCGAGCGGCTGGTGCAACGTTATCAATATGTTAAAGCCGGCGATCCGATTCTGGATATTCTGGATGATAGCCAGCTTGAAGTCACTGTACTGGTGCCTTCAAGTTGGCTGAAGTGGTTGAAGCCGGGCTACGAGTTTAAGGTTTTTCTTGAAGAAACGGAGCGCGAATATCCGGCCAAAGTCAAGATGCTGGGCGCGCGTATCGATGCGGTCAGCCAATCCATTAAAATTACCGGAGTCATTACCGGTAAGACTGATGATCTTCTTGCCGGTATGAGCGGTCGCGCCATTTTTCCAGCTGCTGCGACTGCCAAGGATGGCGGGAGTGTCGCAAGCGGTATGGAACCGATGCGACCGACTGCCAAGGATGGCGGGAGTGTCGCAAGCGGTATGGAACCGATGCGACCGACTGCCAAGGATGGCGGGAGTGTCGCAAGCGGTACGGGATCTGCTGCCAAGCATGACTGAAGCGATGGCCGCGTCCCAGCGGCAGCTGGCGGCGCTGGCGACGCTGCTGCAACTGGAAAAATCCTTCCGTAACGCCGATACTGCTGAGGCGCTGGCCTATACGCTGGTTAACGACAGCCGCGGCCTGATTGAATTCCGTCAGGCGGCGTTATGGCAAATAGACGGTGCGCAAGTGGTCGCAGTCTCCGGTCTGGCGGTCGTCGACGCTAATGCCCCCTATATAAGCTGGTTGAAACAGCTGTTCAAACAGTTGTCTGCGGATACTTCCGGAGCCATTCGCCCCTTAACAGCGGAAGACCTGAAAGGCGATTGTGCCGATGACTGGCCGCAATGGTTGCCTGCCCATGCGGTATGGCTGCCGGTATCGGCCTATGGCGCCACGCCGCAAGCCGGACTGTTGCTGGCTAGGGAGTCTGCCTGGACGGGGGGGGAGCTGTATTTACTGGAACATGTGGCGGACACCTTCGGTCATGCTTGGGCGGCGTTGTCGCCCAAGCCGCCTTTCTGGAAACAGGGCCGGCTGACTAAAAAACGCCTGATGACCAGTCTGGCTGTGCTGTTTTGCCTGTTATGGATTCCGGTGCGGCAATCGGCATTGGCACCGGCCAGCGTTATTCCGGCTCATCCGACTATAATCAGGGCCGCTATTGACGGTGTTGTCGATCGGTTTTATGTACAGCCCAACGATCAGGTGACCAAAGACCAGCCGTTGTTAAGCCTTGAAGAAGAGACCATCAAAAATAAGTTGACCGTGACCCGCAAGGCTTTGGCGGTTGCCGAAGCCGAATATCGTAAAACCGCGCAGCAGGCAATGTTCGATATGGACAGTAAAGCGCAGGTCAATATTCTTAAAAGCCGAACCGAACAGCAGGAAGCGGAGGTACGCAGCATGGAAGATTGGCTGGCGCGTATCGACATTAAAGCGCCTCATGCCGGGATAGCGGTGTTCTCCGATGTTAACGACTGGATAGGCAAGCCGGTTACCGTCGGCGAACGCATCTTGATGGTTGCCGATCCCGCCGATGTCGAGTTGGAAGTGCAGTTGCCGGTTGCCGATGCGATTAATCTGGAGTCCGATTCCAAGGTGCAGTTTTTTTTAAATGTCGATCCGACCACGCCGGTTTCGGCCGTCCTTTATTTTTCCGCCTATCAAGCCGAGGTCACGCCTGACGAGGCCTTGGCTTATCGTTTGAAAGCCCGGTTCAAGCAAACTGATATATTGCCCAGAATCGGCCTGAAAGGGACGGCCAAGGTCTTCGGTTCGCGGGTTCCGTTTGTTTATTACGTGTTAAGAAGACCTTTGGCGGCATTGAGACAATGGATGGGAATGTAATTAACCTGCCGCCGTTGCGCGAAGAGCTGGATTTGTTTCCGGGGCCTTGCGCTTTCGACGGTTCCCCCACCTGGACGCTTTATGATCCGGTCAATCAACACTTCTATCGTATCGGGCAACTTGAAAACGAGATTCTGGCGCATTGGGAGTTAAGTTCACCCGAGGCCATCAGCGAACAAGTATCACAGTACGGATTGTTCACTGTCAGCGTTGACGATATTCTACAGTTATTGCAGTTTTTAGCCGGTCATAACCTGCTCCAGGTCAGGGGCAAAGAGGCGGTGCAGCGCTTGGTCGGGCAAGCTAAGGCTGCGCATCATCACTGGTTTGCCTGGCTTATCCATCATTACCTGTTTTTTAAAATTCCGCTGATCCGCCCGGATCGCTTGCTGGCGCTTACCTATCCGGCGCTGCGCTGGATTTATCAGCCAGTGGTGCTGTACGTGCTGATGGCGCTGGTGCTGGTTAATCTGTATTTGCTGATCGATCGCTGGGACATGTTCAGCCGAACTTTCCTGCATTTTTTTTCGACCGAAGGTTTTGTGTATTATGCCGTTGCGCTGACCTTGACCAAAACTCTGCATGAATTGGGTCATGCCTATACCGCCCATCGCTACGGCTGTCGGGTTTCTGCGATGGGCGTGGCTTTTCTGGTGATGATGCCGGTGTTGTATACCGATGCCAGCGAGGCGTGGAAATTGACTTCGCGGCGGCAGCGGCTGGCGATTGGTTTCGGCGGTATTGCCGCTGAATTGGGGTTGGCCGTCTTGTGTACTACGTTCTGGCATTTTTTGCCCGACGGCCCGTTGCGCAGCAGCGTATTTCTGATGGCGACGACCACTTGGGTTATGACGCTGTTTATCAATCTAAACCCGTTAATGCGCTTTGACGGCTATTTCTTACTGTCGGATTATTGGGGAATTGAGAATCTGCAAAATAGGGCATTTGCGCTGGGACGCTGGAAGTTGCGGCAGATATTGTTCGGATTCGTCGATCAAGTGCCGGAGCGTTTTCCGCCAAAGACCCAGCGGCTATTGCTAATTTATGCCTGGAGCATCTGGATTTATCGCTTTTTTCTGTTTCTGGGGATCGCCCTGCTGGTGTATCACTATTTCTTTAAATTACTCGGCCTGTTTTTAATGATGGTCGAAGTAGGCTGGTTTATCATGCTCCCTATCATCAAAGAAATTAAATACTGGCTTGAACACCGCGAACATATGGAGTGGAACCGCAACACGCGGACGACCTTGTCGGCGGTCCTGATCGTTATCGGCATTTTGTTCATTCCCTGGCAGAGCCGCATTGAAGCGCCCGGCCTGTTGAAAATAGCCGCCCATACCGAGCTTTTCATGCCGCTGCCCGCTAAGTTGGATAAGATTTTGGTCGCAAAAGGCGAAGCCGTTAAATCCGGGCAAGCGCTGGTTCAGTTCAGTTCTCCCGACCTTGAATCAAAACTTGAGCAAAGCAAAATAAAGATTGATTCATTGCGCTGGGAGCAGTCTTTTCACGGGCAGGAAAAAAGCCTGAGTGACCGGCATCTGGTGGTAATGAGCGAACTGGAAAGTGCGCTCAGCGAGTATGACGGCCTGATGGATGAACGCAACCGCTTGACCGTTGTGGCACCTTTCGACGGTGAAATTATCGAAATAAATGATCAATTGAATGTCGGGGAATGGATTGCCAAAGACGAACCGCTGTTAACCGTGGGGCAGTTTAATAGTTACCTGATAGAAGCTTTTTTGGCTGAAGATCATCTGGGCCAAATTCAACCCGGAGCTAAAGCGGACTTTTATCCCGAGCAACTGGATTGGCCGAGCATACCGTGCCGGATTGTACGCATCGATAATGCCGCCGCGATGCAGTTGCCGCCGGTTTTTGCCTCCCGTTACAACGGAAGCATTGCCATTCGGGGTAACAACAAGGAAGTGTTGGTTCCCGAAACATCGGTTTACCGGGTCTGGTTGCAGCCCATGGAAACCGGCGAACCGATCCATCGAGCCATCAAGGGTAATGTGCTGGTCGATGGAAAACCCGAAAGCATAGTCTCGTTGTTATGGCGACAAATTGCGGCGGTCTTGATCAGGGAGTCAGGGTTTTAGATGGGCGTAAGCACATTAGCCTTGTATGCGGCCATTGGCGTTGCCGAACAAGGCGAACGATAAATGGGAAAAATCAAGTCGCTGAACGAAACTTTCGATATTGATTTTTAAACGATCTTGGTTAATGCTAAAGCCTGTTGTCGAGGGGGTGAATCGTGTTTTTAACTGTCACTAAAACAGGAGACGGTATATAATCCCACGGTTTTATTCAATCATTTACTAAATTCATACCGGAAAAAAACATGCTGGGTAAGTTGGTTAGATTAGTTATAGGGAGCCGTAATGACAGGCTGATAAAGAAGAAAAGGTCATTGGTCAAAAAGATCAATGTACTGGCTTCTGATTACGAGAAATTATCTGATGATGCGTTAAAAGCAAAAACGCAGGAGTTTCGTGATCGCCTGGCGCAAGGTGAAAAACTGGACAATCTGCTTCCAGAAGCGTTTGCAACAGTCAGGGAAGCGTCGACCAGAGTCTTCGGTATGCGTCATTTCGATGTGCAATTGATCGGCGGCATGATCCTTCATGACGGCAAAATCGCCGAAATGAAAACCGGTGAGGGTAAAACCCTGATGGCGACCTTGGCGGCCTATTTGAACGCCTTGCCGGGACGCGGCGTTCACGTTGTTACGGTTAACGACTACTTGGCCAAGCGCGATTCCGAATGGATGGGCAGGCTTTACGGTTTTCTAGGCTTGACGACCGGCGTGATTATCAGCCAGATGGACAGCGACGCACGGCGCGAAGCTTATGCGTCAGACATCACTTACGGCACCAATAACGAATTCGGTTTCGATTATCTGCGCGACAATATGGCTTTTAGTCTGGAGCAGAAAGTCCAGCGGGATTTAAGTTTTGCTATTGTCGATGAGGTGGATTCGATTCTTATCGATGAGGCGAGAACGCCGCTGATTATTTCCGGGCCTACCGAAGAAAGCACCGAAATCTATATCAAGGTCAATAAAATCATTCCTTTCTTGACCAAACAGGAAAAAGAAGACGGGCTTGGTGATTATTCGGTCGATGAAAAAGTGCGCCAGCTGTATCTGACCGAAGAGGGCCATGAACGGGTTGAACGTTTAATGGTTGAACATGGCTTGATGGCGGAAGGCAGCAGCTTGTATGATGCGACCAATATTCGCTTGATGCATTATCTGACGGCTTCATTGCGTGGGCATGTTTTATTCAAAAAAGACGTTGATTATATCGTCGCCAATAATGAAGTGATTATCGTCGATGAGTTTACCGGCCGGATCATGCCGGGACGGCGTTGGTCGGAAGGGTTGCACCAGGCTATCGAAGCGAAAGAGAATGCGACCATCCAAAATGAAAACCAGACGCTGGCCTCGATTACCTTTCAGAACTATTTTCGCTTGTACGAAAAGCTGTCCGGTATGACCGGTACTGCGGATACCGAAGCGTTCGAGCTGAACAAGATTTACGGCCTTGAAGTGGTCGTTATTCCTACGCATCGCAATATGATTCGTAAGGACTTGGGTGATGTGGTTTTCCTGACCACCGACGAGAAATATGTCGCCGTTGCCGATGATATTAAAGAGTGCGTTAGCCGTGGACAACCGGTGTTGGTGGGAACTACGTCGATTGAAAACTCCGAGCGGCTGTCCGCGTTATTGAACAAGCAGGGCATTAAACACGAAGTCCTTAACGCCAAGCAACACGAACGCGAAGCCCATATCATTGAGCAGGCCGGTATGCCGGGAGCGGTTACTATCGCGACCAACATGGCCGGACGGGGTACCGATATTGTGCTCGGCGGTAATCTGGAAGCGGAATTGGCGGCCTTGGGCGAAGAAGCTTCCGCTCCTGCTCACGCCCCTCGCCTACGTCCTGTAGGCGATGCCGGCGAGGCCGATAGGGAACGAGTCCGTGGTGCGTGGCTGGACAGGCATGAGCAAGTCATCGCTACCGGCGGTTTGCATGTCATTGGTTCCGAGCGTCATGAGTCGCGCCGTATCGACAATCAGTTAAGAGGCCGCTCGGGGCGTCAGGGCGATCCCGGATCAACCCGGTTCTACCTGTCTCTGCAAGATGATTTGATGCGTATCTTTGCATCGGATCGCGTTGCAAGTTTAATGCAGAAATTAGGCATGGGTAATGGTGAAGCCATTGAGCATCCTTGGGTAACCCGCTCGATTGAAAGCGCACAACGCAAGGTTGAGGGCCGCAATTTCGATGTGCGTAAAGAAATCCTTGCCTATGACGATGTGGCCAATGATCAACGCAAGGTTGTCTATGCGCAGCGTAATGAGCTGATGGCGGCCGAGGAAATATCCGACATTATCACTGCGATACGTGAAGATGTGGTCAATAATGTGATTACCCAGTATATCCCGCCAAAAACCATGGTTGAGCAGTGGGATACCAAAGGTCTGGAAGAACATTTGCATCAGGAATTTAACGTTGAAATTCCTGTGCGTAAGATGCTGGCTGAAGACCACTCGCTGCAGGAAGAGTCTTTACGTAAGCGTATTATCGAAATTTTGGAACAAAACCATAAAGACAAAGAACAGCAGATGTCCAAGGAAGTGTTGCGGCATTTTGAGAAATCAGTGATGCTGCAAGTGCTGGATAACAGCTGGAAAGAGCATCTGGCGGCGATGGATTACTTGCGTCAGGGCATCCATTTTAGAGGTTATGCGCAAAAAGATCCTAAGCAGGAATACAAGCGCGAAGCGTTTGAAATGTTTACTAACTTGCTTGAGCATATCAAGTATGAAGTGATAGGGATTCTGTTTAAAGTTCAGGTCAGGCAGGAAGAAGACGTTCATGCTATTGATGAGCAAATGCAGGCGCCCAGGGAAATGCATTTTGAGCATGCACAGGCACCCGCTTTGGATGCTTACGAAGAGTCGTTACTTGCACCTGCGGAACAGGAAGAAGGCGCTACTGCAGAACAGCCATTTATCAGAGATGGCAATAAAGTGGGGCGCAATGATCCGTGTCCTTGCGGTTCAGGCAAGAAATTTAAGCAGTGTCACGGTCAGTTAAGCTGATTTGATGGGTAGGAGCGGGTTCTAAACCCGCTCCGTGTACCCTTTCAAAACAGATTTTCAGTAGGTTTCTCATCAGACTGACCGGCATCAGTTGCCGAGTCGCCGGATGCGAATCTGGTCGGTACACGGTCCGCTTGGAAGTACTCCCATATCCCGCCTTTATTTGTGGCCGCTGTTAACAGTCCGGTCTCAGGACTTATAAACGCTTTGACTATGCCCTCCGGCATTTCAAGAGGGGTTTCCGGGGTGTCTTTTAGGGCTACCCGCATAAACTCTATCCACATCGGTAATGCGGCTACGCCGCCCGTTTCAGAATTCCCCAGCGGCGAAAAATCGTCAAAGCCGATCCATGCGGTAGCGACATTCGACTGCGTATAGCCATTAAACCAGGCATCCCTTTGTTCATTCGTGGTTCCTGTTTTTCCGGCAAGATCTTGTCTGCCCAGTATTTTTGCGCCTGTTGCCGTGCCGTGTTGAACGACATCTCTTAATAACGAATTCATCAGAAAACAAATTTGCGGCGTAATAATCCGGGGGGCGTAGTTGCGGTTTAATTCCTGGCTACTGTCGCAGGTAGGGCAAGCAATTTTAGGTTTGGCCTGATAAATAATTTCGCCCTCGTTGGATTCAATGCGTTCAATAAAATAGGGTTTGACCAGGAAGCCGCCGTTGGCAAATGTGGCATAAACCCGTGCCATTTGCAGCGGGGTTGCATAACCGCTGCCCAATGCCAAAGAGAGGGTCTTGGGTATTTGTTCTTCGGTAAAGCCGAAGCGCAATGCCGTTGCGACGGCTTTTTCAACGCCCATTTCCTTCAATAAGCGTATCGAGATGATGTTTCTTGAATGGGTTATCGCCGATCTGATGCTGGTAGGGCCATAGAATTTCTTGTTGTAGTTTTCCGGCCGCCACTCGTTTTCCTGGCCTGGGTTGTCGATGACAATGGGGGCATCGTTAATAAGGCTGGCGGCGGTATAGCCTTGTTCCAGGGCGGTGGTGTAAATGATAGGTTTAAAGCCGGATCCCGGCTGTCTTTTTGATTGAGTCGCGCGGTTGTATTTGTTGCGGTAAAAATCGAAACCGCCGGTTAACGCCAAAATGGCGCCATTGACCGGATTTAACGAAACAAATGCTCCCTCTGCCTCGGGGACTTGCGTTAAAGCCCAGGTATTATTGGGCAGTTGGCGAACACGGATAATTTCGCCGGTTCTTAGGGTTGTGTTACCGGCCCATTTAATATTTTCCCACGGTATTTCAATGAGGAGGGTGCTGTCTTGAAGTCTGGCTGTTACGAGATTATTTTTTACGCGCAGAACAGTGGCGGGCAATGTATCGCCAATGACCGGGAGTTCGCCTACAGGAAGTAGGCGAGGGGCGTGAGCAGGACTGAAATCACTGGTTTTGTTAATGCGTGAGTGACGATATCCGTGGCGTTCATCATAGGCATGCAAGGTATCGGTAAGCGCCTGGTTTGCCGTTGTTTGCAGCGTTCCGTTTATTGTTGTATAGACCTTGAATCCGGAGGTGTAGGCTTGCTCGCCATAGAGCTCGAAAATTTTTTGTCGCACCATTTCGGCTAAATAAAGCGCTGAAATCTCAGGTGTGACCGATTGCAGCTTTGCGGTAGAGGGTTGCCGGGATGCATCCTCATATTCTTGCTGAGTAATGTGGTTAAGCTCAAGCATGCGGTGCAAGACATAATTGCGCCTTTCTATTGCGCGAGCTTGATTAGTGATGGGGTTATATAGAGAGGGTGCTTTAGGCAAACCGGCAATCATGGCGTGTTCGGCCAAACTCAGCTCGGATAAGGATTTGCCGTAATAGACCTGAGCGGCTGCGGCAACACCATAGGCTCTGTGTCCCATGAAAATCTGGTTTAAATAAAGTTCCATGATTTTGTTTTTCGGGTATTCATGCTCTATTTTTAACGCCAGCATGATTTCTTTTAGCTTACGGGTGTAAGTTTTTTCGTTGCTAAGCAGGAAGTTGCGGGTAACTTGCATGGTGATGGTGCTGCCGCCCTGTTTTTTCTTGCCGGTTAAGGCGAGTTGCAGGCCTGCTCGAATCAGGCCTTTAAAGTCGACGCCGGGGTGTTCGTAAAAACTGTCATCTTCTGCGGCAATGAAGGCATTAATGAGTTGTTGGGGGACTTCTTCTATATTAACCGGTGTCCGTTTCTTCTCGCCGAATTGAGCAATCAGCAGGTTATCTTTGCTGTAAATACTTAAAGGCGTCTGGTATTGAACATTATGCAGGGTCTTAACATCAGGCAGGTCGGCTGAAAGCTTGTTGTATAAAAAATAGCCTGAAGTTGCTGAGCCCAACGTTATGGTCGTAAAAAAAATAGCAAACCATTTTAGAATTTGTCCGCTTAATGTTTTTTTAGCCACAAGTGATCCTGGGAAACAGTACGATAGAGATAAAAATCTAGGCTTTAAGAATAACAGAGACGTTTTTTGTTAAATGTCGGCTGGAATATTCTCTCTGGAGATAAAAAACAGCTGGTTGAGCAAATAAATTGAACATTTTAAGCATCAAAATAAAAAAGGCTACTATACTTTCGCCAGTAAATAAGTTTTGTGATGGGTGGTTGTAGCGGAACGACGGCATGAATGCCGTAGATAGAGCGCCGAAAAACAGGCGCTTTACGACTGCATGGACTATTGCCGAGGCGAAGTTCCGGTTCCTGCCTATATATCAATGCAGGAGGTAGAGTAATGCCGGAGCAGCGTAGCGAAAGGCCGGTATTGCAATTGAACGATCACATTATTCATCAAGTTTTTCAAGGGTTAGTTCATGAGTTGGTTTAGTCAGAAACAGAGCGCGGTTCTTGGTATTGATATCAGTACAGCGGCTATAAAGTTACTCGAATTGAGTAAGGTCGGCGCTCGTTACCGGGTCGAGAGTTATGCCGTAGCACCCTTGCCGCAAGACGCCGTTATTGATAAAAATATAGCCAACATTGAAGTGATAGCTGATGCCATAAAAATCGCTTTAAAGCAATCCGGGTCAAAGTTAAAGCAAGCCTCTGTCGCTGTTGCCGGATCTTCAGTAATGACCAAGGTTATACCGATGCCTGCTTCATTAACCGACGATGAAATGGAAGAGCAAATCATGGTTGAAGCCGACCAATACGTGCCTTATTCGCTCGATGAGGTTAATTTCGATTTTGAAGTACAGGGCGAAAATGAAAACAACCCTGAAATGGTCAACGTCCTGCTCGCGGCATCGAGAAAAGAAATTATTGAGGATCGCGTGGAAGTGCTGGCAAAGGCGGGCTTAAAGGCCAAAATTGTCGATGTCGAAGCCTTTGCGATGGAAAATGCATTTAGCTTGTTGATTGACCAATTGCCGGATGCCGTAGAAGGCCAAACGGTTGCCATCGTGGATATCGGGGCAACCATGACTGCCTTAAATGTTTTATATAATTGCCGTACCGTATATACAAGAGAGCAGGGCTTTGGCGGCAAGCAGTTGACCGAAGAGATTCAGCGCCGCTACGGATTAACTTATGAAGAGGCCGGCTTGGCAAAAAAACTGGGCGGATTGCCGGACAATTATACCGTTGATGTGCTTGAGCCGTTTAAACGGGCAATGGTTCAGCAAATTCAGCGGTCGATACAGTTTTTTGTTTCATCAAGCGCGAATAGACGTATCGATAGTCTTATTCTGGCGGGTGGTTGCGCATCAATACCCGGCATCGATAAATTGGTTCAACAAGCTATAGGGGTGCCTACCGTTATAGCGAACCCTTTTATCAATATGGCCTTATCCAATAAAGTAAAACCTCAGTCATTGAGCAATGATGCTTCGGCAATGATGATTGCATGCGGTTTGGCATTGAGGAGCTTTGACTAATGGCAAAAATCAATTTACTCCCTTGGCGTGAAGAACTGCGTGCGCAGAAAAAGCAGGATTTTATCAATGCTATCGGCGTGGCCGTTTTGGTTACAGCGCTTATTTTTGCCGGGGTTCATCTGTATGTTGAAGGACTTAAAGCGTATCAGGAACAAAGAAACAAAATAATACAGGACGAAATAGCGTTATTGGATATAAAAATTGCCAAAATAAAGACTATTGAGGAACAAAAAAGTAAGTTGTTGACCAAAATAGAATTGATTCAGAAGCTACAGGAAAGTCGTCCGGAGATTGTGCATTTGTTTGATGAGCTTCCCAGGGTTACACCCGATGGGGTTTTTCTGATCAAATTTACTCAGGTGGGTTCAGAACTGAATTTTGAGGGCAAGTCACAATCAAATGCGCGCATCTCCGCCTTTATGAGAGCCATTGAAGCCTCGGCTTGGCTGAAAGTACCGGCGCTTGATGTGATTCATTCAGTAAGCAAAGCGACTTCTGAACAGTTAAGTGATTTCACTATGCATGCAAAGCAGGGTAATAAAGATGCGCAAGCTGCGCCAGGAGGGGGCAAATGAATTTGTCGGAAATTAACTGGGATCCTAATGCGGCCGGGACTTGGCCATTACCCATTAAAGCGGCAACAATTTCAATTATATGTGCCCTGGTTTTCGGCGCAGGTGTTTACTATGACACGCTTGACCAGTTAGCGGCGCTCGATGCTTCTGAGAAAAAAGAGCTGGAATTAAAACAGTCGTTTGAGACGAAGCAAAAAAAATCAATCAATCTTCCGGATTATGAGCAGCAATTGGCGCAAATTGAAACGGAATTGGAGGATATGATTCGTCAAATGCCTACGCAAGAAGAGGTTGCAAGTCTGCTGATCGATATTTCTCAGACAGGGCTGGCCAGCGGCTTGGAGTTCAGGTTGTTTAAGCCTGGCGCTCCGGTTCGTAAAGATTTCTATTCTGAACTGCCGATCAGTATTGAGGTCATTGGGAAATATGAGGAGTTGGGTTTGTTTGTGAGTGGTTTAGCTTCTTTGCCTCGAATTGTTACCGTACACGATGTAAACATAATTCCCGAAGGTAAGGAAGGGGAAATGAGGATGAATGCAACGGTAAAGACCTATAACGAAGGTGCGGATGGAACCGCGACTACAGTTGTTAAAAAGAAAAGAGGGCAAAAGTAATGGAATACAATAAATCGCTGTCATCCTGCTGTATACGGACAGACTTGCAAAGTTGTGCCGGTTCCCCCTCTGTTGCGACACTTTCACCATCCCTGGCGGTCGGTCGCATCGGTTCCCTACCGATTACGACACTTTCACCATCCTTGGCGGTCGTATGTTGCGTGGTTGTTATGGCTTTGTTGGAAGGTTGTAGCAATGATGATTTTTCAGATTTAACCCGGTATGTCTCAGAAGTTAAGGCCAGGCCTAAAGAACCCATTAAACCTTTGCCTGAAATCAAGGTGATTGAGCCTTTTATGTTTAAACCGGACGGTTTGCGTGATCCCTTTAAGCCGCTGGAGCAACCGGAACAGGCTCAAGGTATAGATGTTTCAGCGGGTAGCGGCATAAAGCCGGATACCTCCCGGCGTAAAGAAGAGCTGGAAGCATTTCCCTTGGATGGCCTAAGAATGGTGGGTACCATAGATATGAAGTCGAGTTTGTGGGGATTGGTAAAAGCGAGCGACGGCACAATTTATCGGGTCAAGGTTGGGAACTATGTGGGGAAAAATTATGGAAAAGTTATACGGATAGTCAGCGATAAAATTGAATTGATGGAAATAGTCCCTGATAAGCCGGGAACATGGCGTGAACAACCCGCTTCAATAGTATTGACAGAGTGATTTTGAGGATAAAAAATGAATTATAAACAAGGCGGCATTATGGTGAATACCCACAGGGCACAAGATAAAACGTGGCGACCATTATGTGCGCACATTGGGATAGCTTTATTCTTATTTATCTTCCAAATTGCATCTGTTAAAGCCGGCGAGCTGGCGTTATCAGGCATAGACTTCGCGACACAGTCAGGCGACAAGCTGCAAATTGAAATGGAGATGACGGGTCCCGCCATTACCCCCCAGATATTTAAAACTGACAATCCTGCGCGTATCGCCCTGGACTTTCCCGGTGTAAAAAACGCGCTGGCAAAAAAAATGTATCCGATAAATCAGGGTGCGGCGAGTAGCGTTTATGTGGTCGAGGCAGCTGGCAGGGTTCGGGTTGTTGTTAACCTGATTGAGGCAACGCCGTTTGAAACCAAGGTAGTCGGCAACAAAGTGCAGCTGACCTTGACTCGTGCAAAGGCTGTGATGCCTGCAACGCCTGCTATTGCAAAGCCTGCAACACCTGTTCCAACAAAGACGGCTAATTCGGTGGTTGCAGCGTTAATACCCGCGCAAGATATTAGCGGCTTTGATTTTAAGCGTGGAGATAAAGGCGAAGGACGCATACTGGTTTCACTGGCTAATCCCAATACCATTGTTAATTCCAAGGAACAAGGCGGGAAAGTTATCATCAGCTTTTTAAACACCCGATTGCCTGAAAGCCTGGCTAAACGGCTGGATGTTTCCGAGTTTGCAACGCCTGTTAAGTTTATTGATACGGTATCGTCCGATCGGCAAACCACAATTACCGTGGCCATGCAAAATGAACTTTACGATTATTCCGTGTTTCAAGCGGACGGGTTGCTGACTGTTGAGTTTCGTCCTTTAAGCAATGAAGAGAAAGATGCGCTGGACAGATCGCGTACCAAATATACTGGCGACAGGTTGTCTTTAAATTTTCAGGAGATTGAAATACGTAGCGTTATTGCCATTCTGGCCGAGTTTACCGGACAGAATGTAGTTGCCGGTGATGATGTGACGGGCACGATTACTTTAAAACTGGATGATGTGCCTTGGGATGAAGCCTTAGACTTTATCATGATGACCAAGGATTTGGGCAAGTACGAGACCGGTAATGTCACGTTGATTTCACCCTTGGATAAAATCAAGGACTATAAGAAGAAACAACAGGAAACGGAGAAAGTCGTTGAACAATTAGATCCGCTGGTGACCGAGTATATTAAAATCAATTACGCCAAGGCCGAGAACTTTAGAAATCTGTTGAATGGGCAAGATACCGGCGCTTTCGGTAGTTGCGGAGTAACCGGTACAACTGGAACCGCTTCATCCGGTGGCTTATCTGCCAGTGCCGCTTCCGCTAGCGCTTCTTCGGGTGCGGGGGCGGCAAGCCAAAGTCAGGGGGCTGGGACCGGCGGTACAGAGGGCGGTAATGACAGGTTTGGCTTGCTTTCTCCGCGTGGATCGGCCGTTGTCGATGCCAGAACCAATACCTTGATTGTTCGCGAGACGACAAAACGTTTGGACGAGGTAAAGAAACTGATACGTAAACTTGATGTCCCTGTGCGGCAGGTAATGATCGAGGCGCGCGTTGTTATTGCCGATGATAGTTTTACTGAAAATTTAGGCGTTAAGTTTGGTACAGCAAAAAATGCAAGTATTGGAGGCGACAAGCAGTTTACTATAGGCGGTTCAGGCACAAAAGGTTCAATGGCAACTGGGACTACAACAGTGTCTAATGGAGTAGTAACTTCAACAGGTTCGCCAGCGCATACGGAGGTACAGGATATGCTGGTTGATTTGGGTGTGGCAGGGTTAACATCTACCCCCCCGGGTGCTTTGGGCATGACACTTGTTAGAGGTGCCGATTATGTGTTGAATCTTGAGCTTCAGGCATTACAAATTGAAGGGAAAGGCGAAATAGTATCTAACCCAAGAGTAATGACCATGGATCGCTGTACGGCAGTTATGATGCAAGGTGTGCAGATTCCGGTTACGACGCCTTCTTCGGCAAACCAGCCGGCAACAACTACTTATATCGATGCGGTTCTTAAATTAAATGCAACGCCGCAGATTACCCCCAGCGGATCGGTTATCATGAATCTGTTGATTACGAAGGACAATGCGAACAATACCAGTAATCCGGTATCGGGCAATCCCGGGATCGATAAAAGAGAGATTAAAACCTCGGTGCTGGTTGAAGATGGAGAGACGGTGGTTTTAGGTGGGGTTTATGAGGGCGCTGAATCGTATGGCAAGAATAAAATCCCGTTTTTCGCTGATTTACCGGGTATCGGGTTTTTATTCACCAATTCAACAACCAACAAAACGAAGAAAGAATTGTTGATTTTTGTCACCCCAAAAATAATGAAAGATAATGTAGCCAGCGATTGATTGCTTCTACTTGAAGCAAAAAGGGGGCATAATGCCCCCTTTTTTAATGGTTTAACCCGCAAATAAGGCAGGTCATGACGCGATCAGAGAATATATATTTAGTTGGCCTCATGGGTGCAGGAAAAACTACGATAGGACGGCAGTTAGCCAGGGCGCTTAAGTTGCCTTTTTATGACAGTGACAAAGCGATTGAAGAAAGAACCGGCGTAGATATTCCGACCATATTCGAGTTTGAGGGAGAAGAAGGGTTCAGGGATAGAGAGCAGAAAATGATTCAGCAATTGACGCAAATGGAGGGTATCGTACTGGCCACCGGTGGTGGTGCGATTTTGCGCGAAGAAAATCGCAGGCTATTGAAAGAAAATGGCTTTATAGTCTATCTGCAATGTTCGGTAGAAAGGATTCTGGAGCGGACGCGCAGAGATACTCAACGCCCCTTGCTGAAAACAGATAACCCCAGAGATCGGATAGAAAGCTTATTCGCGCAACGTGAGCCGCTATATTTGTCTTGCGCTGACTTTAAAATTGACACGGGTGTCATGCAAAGCAAAGAAGTCGTTAGCCACATTTTAGAAGAATACAACTCAGTTAATCGTTAATAAACAAAATCTCGGCACACCGTACGCCGCTCCTGCAGTGCTCTACCTCTTGCGTCCATGCGGTCGTATGTAGGTCGGGTTAGCGTAGCGTAACCCGACACATCGAAGCGGCAAATATCAGGTTACACTATCTAACCCGATCTACAAGCATTAATAAATATGAAAAAATTACTGGTTGAATTAGGTGACCGTAGTTACCCGATCTATATAGGCTCTGATTTACTGAGCCGGTCTGAACTGTTCATAAAGCATATAAAGTCCAAGCAGGTTGTTGTGGTTACCAATGAAACCATTGCCCCCCTCTATTTGAATGCAGTTTTAAAGAATTTGCAGGGCTATACTGTCGAAACAGTGATACTGCCCGATGGCGAACAATTCAAGACTTTAGATTTTGTAACTCAAATTTTTGATAAACTGCTGGCCAGCAAGTTTAGCCGTAATGCAACCTTGATTGCGTTAGGCGGCGGTGTTATTGGCGACATGGGCGGTTTTGCGGCGGCCTGTTATCAGCGAGGCATTCCGTTCCTGCAAATACCCACCACATTGCTGGCGCAGGTTGATTCTTCGGTGGGAGGCAAAACCGGCGTTAATCATCCGCTGGGCAAAAACATGATCGGCGCTTTTTACCAGCCGCAATGTGTTATCGCCGATGCCGATGTTTTGGATACGCTGGACGACCGTCAATTAGCCGCAGGTCTGGCCGAAGTGATTAAATACGGCCTGATCAGGGACGCTGAATTCTTTGAATGGCTGGAAGACAACATTGATGCGTTACTGGCCAGAGATAAGCAAGCATTGGCTTATGCCATTGAACAGTCGTGCATTAATAAAGCAGAAATTGTCGGCGAAGATGAAACCGAAACCGGCGTCAGGGCGACGTTAAATTTAGGCCACACTTTTGGGCATGCGATAGAAACCGGCGCCGGTTACGGTAAATATCTCCATGGCGAGGCGGTAGCCATCGGCACCTGTCAGGCTGCCGATCTTTCCAGAAGAAAAGGCTGGCTGAACGATGAAGATGTCGCAAGAATTATTGCACTATTTAAAAAAGCAAAGCTGCCCGTCGTTCCGCCGGAACAAATTGATTCAGACCGGTTTTTGGAATTAATGGCGGTAGACAAAAAGAATGTAGACGGTCAAATAAGACTGATTCTGTTACAAAAAATCGGCATGGCAACATTGCCCGTAGACGTAGACCAAGACCTATTGGAGATGACACTTAAAACCTATGGTAGAAGATGATACTTTTACTTATCATGTGAAACAGCAGTCGACCGATCAGGTAAATAAGGCCGCTCAATCCTTGATAACGAAGGAACGAACACAGAAGCTTGATTTATTAATTCACCTGCTTTCAAACCTGACACAAGCCCTTGTTGTCTGCGGTCCGGAAGGCATCGGTAAAACGACGTTGCTTAAGATTTTGCAGGAGCGCAAGACTGAATCATGGCGGTATTGTCTTATACAGGGTAATGCCGACGTAAGTTTTGAGGCGATTCAGGGGCAGCTGTTTAAGGCTCAGTCAAGCAAATCTGCTCAATATGCAGGTCAATATAAACAAGTCGTATTGGTTATTGATAATGCGGGCGAATTGGTCCCCGGCCTGATCGCGGCAATCATTCAATATGCAGCGGCAAATCCCGTTTTAAGAGTGATTTTCGCTTTAACGCATGATGAATTGCAGGTGAAACGAGGCTCGGATCGAGCGATTGATGATTGTCATATCGTTGAAATTCCTCCCTTATCAGAAAAACAGTGCGGTGATTTTTTACAGCATTTGTCAACAAAGCCTTACGCAAACTTGTCGTTTAAAGCAATCGGCGACAACATGATAGCGCATATCTACCGGGAGACGCATGGCGTTCCGGGCAGGATTATCGCCGAGATATCCGGTTTATCCTCCGGCGCTAAGCCAGGCGGAAAATTGAAATGGATACTTGTCCTTGCTGTTGCGGCGGCAATTGTTATAGCGTTAGGCGTTCAGTGGTTAATATCATCAAAAAATAATGATAAAAAAGTAACAGCACCTGTTGCTGTCGAACAGAAAGCGGACAATATCGAAGTTGCTCCTCCACGGCCGGAGTCTCAGATAATGCTCGCGCTGCCGCCCGTTCAGCCGGTTATCCCGCAGCAATCAGTACCGGGACATGAAGCGAAAGACGCGTTAGAGTCTTCAGTCGAAGGCAATGTAAGCAAGGACTATCAACAGGCTGTTACTCCCACGGTAAAACCTGAGGCAGCAAGTACGGCTGTTGATAAGCAGCTAACAACTGAAACCAGCCCTGTAGCGCCTAAACCGTCTACTTTGAGTGCTCTGCCTCCTGATTCGACCTCCCGGGATGGAGGAAGTGCCGGAGCAGTCGCGGCCATGCCGTCGTCAGCGCATCCTGTACCGCTTGGGGCCGAGCAAGAAAAACCCAAGCAAGCGGAGCTAAGTAAAGCGTCTAATAACGCCGAATCGCCCGTCGCTCAGAATTCGGAAATTAAAGCCCAATCAGAGCCGGTAAAGGCCGTTGAAGTGGACCAGAAGCCGGATAAGAAGCAACCTGATGTCGCGCCGCAGAAAATGGCTGAGCGACTTTGGGCATCGCGAGAAAAATTAAAACAAGCGGAATTGAAGAAAACGGTTAATAGTGCGGAGCCGTTTACGCCCAATAGTCTGGAAACAACCCAGATACCGCCAAAGCCGGTAGACGTTGTGGCAGTTCCTGAACAGCGAGTCATGGAAACTCCCGCACCTCAGCAAGTGGAACCTGGTCGCATCGATTCCCTACCGATTGCGACACTTCCGGCATCCCCGGCAGTCGGTCGCACTGGTTCCCTACCCGTTGCGACACTTCCGCCATCCCTGGCAGTCGAAGCGCCATCGGCACCGTCAGCAAATAATTTTACGTTGCAGCTTATGGTGTTATCAAAGCAATCGTCTGCGGACGACATGTTCAAAAAATACCCGGCGTTGGCACCGGATATTAGAGTGATTAGAACGATAGCCAAAGGCAAAGAAAAATTTATTTTAGAGTACGGCTCATATTCCGATACCGAATCAGCCAATAAAGCCAAGCAGTCCTTGCCCTTTGAGTTCCACAGAGCGTTGGTAAGAAAAATAGCTCAATAGAACATAAGTAGCAGCAACCGATTGATCGCTCATACGATAAAACATCCTAATTTTAAACCCGACGAATTAAATCCATGACCGCATTAAAAAACGATACCTTTATTAGAGCGCTGTTAAAACAACCTGTGGACTACACACCGATTTGGATGATGCGCCAAGCGGGGCGTTATCTGCCGGAATACCGGAAAGTCAGGGAGCAGGCCGGCAGTTTTTTGGATCTGTGTACCAATCCTGAGCTGGCCTGTGAAGTCACCTTACAGCCGTTACGACGCTTTGATTTTGATGCGGCCATTCTGTTTTCGGATATATTGACCATTCCCGATGCCATGGGTTTGGGGCTTTATTTTACCGAAGGCGAGGGGCCTAAGTTTAGCAACCCGGTCAGGACGGCGGCGGACGTGAATAAGCTGCCGATTCCCGACCCGGAAACGGATTTACGTTACGTGGTTGATGCGGTTCGACTGATAAGAAAAAACCTGCAAGGCAGCGTGCCGTTAATCGGATTTTCCGGCAGTCCCTGGACGTTGGCGACGTATATGGTTGAGGGCGGCAGCAGCAAGAGCTTTCAAAAAGTTAAAAGCATGATGTACGAGCAGCCCAAGTTGATGCATGTCATGTTGGATAAGCTGGCGCAATCGGTCGCGGCCTACTTGAATGCCCAAATCGAAGCGGGCGCTCAGGCGGTCATGCTGTTCGATACCTGGGGCGGCATGTTAACAACCGAAGATTATGTCGAGTTTTCCTTATACTACGCCAAGCAAGTCAGAGCATTGCTTAAAACAACTGTAGACGGGCAGCAGATCCCCACTATCCTGTTCACCAAAGGCGGTGGGCTTTGGCTGGAAGCCATGGCCGATTCCGGCTATGATGCGCTGGGGCTGGATTGGCAGACCGATATGCAACAGGCTCGCGCCAGAGTCGGTCATCAGGTCGCACTGCAGGGCAATATGGACCCGGTTGCGCTGTATGCCAGTCCTGAAGTCATCACCGAAAAAGTAAAAACCATTTTACATAAATACGGCTCGGGTTCAGGGCATGTGTTCAACCTGGGACACGGCATTTTGCCGGATATGAATCCCGATCATGTTAAAGCGATGGTTGACGCCGTGCATGAGCACAGCCGGGTTTATCATCAGGCCTAAGCAATTAATCTAATCAATAAAGAGGTTACGACGATGAGAATATTGAAAACTTTTTTGGCAATCAGTTTGCTGGTTGCCAATATGGCCGTCAGTGCCGAGAGCAAGCCTATTGATATCGTGGTTCATAGGAGTCCGACTTGTACCTGTTGCGGCAAGTGGCTGGAGCATTTGAAAGAAAATAATTTCAATGTAGAAGATATCGTCACCAATGACGTGCAGTCCATAAAGGATAAATACGGCGTTACCCGGGAAATGGCGTCCTGCCATACCGCCATCGTCGACGGTTATGTTGTTGAAGGTCATGTGCCCGCAAATGACATAAAAACATTGTTGAAAGCCAAACCTAAAGTTGTCGGAATCGCCGTCCCCGGCATGGTTAACGGCAGTCCGGGCATGGAAATGGGCGAAACAAAAGATCCGTATAAAGTGATGAGTTTCGATCGTGAAAATCATGCCAAAGTGTTTAACAGCTACGAAGGCACTCAATGATTCATGCTGGGCTGTCCATGGCCGCCCCCCTTCCGGCGCTTCGCGTACAAATCCGCTCCAGGCGGATTTGTCTGGCCGGTGACGTAGGAGGTACAAAAACCATCCTGGCACTGTTTGAGATCGAAGGCGATGATGTAAAGTGCCTAAAAAAAGAGCAATTTTCCAGTACCAACTATCAAACGTTTACCGAGTTATTAGCAGCATTTTTGGCTGACGCAGATTGCTCGCAGATAGCGGCTGTTTGCATCGGAGTGGCCGGCGTTATTGCCGACGGCCGTTGCGAAACAACCAATTTACCGTGGGTGCTCAGCAGTAAAGAAATTGGCGAGCGGGTCAATACTCAGAATGTCTGGTTGTTGAATGACCTGGAAGCTACCGCATGGGGCTTGTTGGACTTGCCGGAGCATAATTTCGTCGAGCTGAATCCCGATGAACAACGGCAGCAAGGCAACATTGCCGTAATTGCCGCCGGAACCGGCTTGGGCGAAGCAATAATCGCATGGGATGGTGCTAAATATCACATTATTGCCAGTGAAGGCGGGCACGCCGATTTTTCGCCGACTAATGAGCGGGAAATAGCATTGCTCAGGCACTTACTGGAAAAATACCCTGAGCACATCAGCTGTGAACGCCTCATCTCCGGTGAAGGCTTGGTTAATATTTATCAATTTCTCAAACATATCAACTGCGCACAAACCAACCCGGAAACCGAGCAGCAAATGACCGAGCGAGATCCGGCCGCAGTCATAGGCGAAGCAGGCGTTGCCGGAAGCGATGCGTTGTGTGTTGAAGCGTTAAACCTGTTTTGCAGGTTATATGGCGCGGAATCGGGAAACCTGGCGCTAAAGTGCCTGCCTTATGGCGGTGTTTATCTGGCCGGAGGCATAGGTGCAAAAATCTTGCCCGTGCTGCAACAAGGCGAGTTTATGCAGGGCTTTTTGGCAAAGGGACGTTGTCGGGCCGTCTTGCAGAAAATATCGGTTAAAGTATGCAGCAATCCTGAGGTCGCCTTGTTGGGCGCGTTAAGTTACGCCAAAAAAACGGCTAAGTTAGAACTATGAAAATTGTCGGTCCTAAAGAAATAAAAGATCAGGATAACTGTCAGTCGATAGCCCAGTTTTAAATGGTCTTACAAGGGTACTCTAAGGTACGATAGGCACTAATGCCGATGTAGCTCAGTTGGTAGAGCAACTGATTCGTAATCAGTAGGTCGTGGGTTCGACTCCCATCATTGGCTCCATAAAAACAATAAGTTGAGTGAATTTTTGGTTGCCTTTTTGCGTGAAAAACTTAGTTTTCTGCAATTTTTCTGCAATTACTAAAAAACAACCGCAACACTTGCTGGAATTTCAGGCATAAAAAACCGGCAGGTTAGCCGGTCTTGATATTCGGATTAATTTTTTGAATTTTAGGTTTTGAGTAGAAACGATGTGAGACAGCGTGCAGTGAACTTTAATTCTGCATTGGCCGAGAAAGATAGCAGTGCAATTAGCGCACTAATAATGACTCGCATAAATACCTCTTTTAATTACTAACGGAAAATCTAACTTAGCAAATGGAGTAAGATCGCGAGCAGGACCAGGAATACGGTCCAAGCCCCTATTTGTAAAACTATGAACATGATCTGACAGTTGCCAGAATTAGTCTCAACGGTATCAAACATTGACCGTCTCAGTTCGACCCCAAGCCGCCAATTACCCTGACTTACTGAACGGCAGCTATTTATTTTAGATCAGTCACTTGCAATGATAGATTTTCAGGAGTTGATCAGCAAGACTCCATTCCAATCCACCATACTCACTTGTTCCTAAAACTCATCGAACTGATTGGGTTATCCGAGATGGGTTTCAAGAGATAGTTTAAGGAGATTAAAGGCTAGTAAAAGGGCCGCATCAAGCGACCTTGGTGTTAGCCTCTCAAAAACGACCGTTTATGAGAATGTTGGAGCGCCTGTCTAACGTTTTTTTTCAGGGTGTTTAACCCTCCGCTTGGGTATCGACCTCATCCTGTTGTCATCCCGTTCCTGAAGAGCGCTCAGATGAGCCAGGGCATAGCGGAAAAATTTCAAAAAATTGTGACGAAGATCGCATAATCTGTAGGTTAATCATAAGCTTACAGAAAGTTCGGCTTTGGCTGACAGACGGCAGCTATTTTTGCTGTCACCCTTTGCATCCTCAATTAAGTTAAATCAATCGTGTTGATACAAAAACAGAGTAAGGGAATTTAAATGGAAATCCGAAATCAATCAGCGCGAAAAAATACGGCTTTTCCTTTATGGCCTATTTATTTTGACATCTCCAGAACATATTTCATTTTGTCTATCTTGTTCTTACTTATGGGAGCGTTTTTCACCTCCGTTGTACAGGCGATATCACTGCCAATTTCACCAATTATTTCAGCACCCTCAGATACGCCAGTTATTTCTAACATAAACTCATACAATGGCTGTTCACTCCTTCCGCTAGGTGGGTATGGAGTCGATCCATATGGCACTACCTATACGGTTGTAAGATATTGTGATGGAAAAAGCACTGAACTACAGCCTTTCATTCAAGCCGGATGGAACGTAGTAAACAATTGTACTTCTGCCAACTCTAAATTTAGGTTTCCTGCCGATACATGTAATGCGTATTGGCCGGCTTTACTAACGAAGTCTGCAAAATGTCCTATCGGGTATGACTTAGTTTCAGGAAAGTGCAGCCCAAATGGCAAAGCTATTCTAGTTAAGAACTTGGGCCCTGAAAATTGCATAGGTAACCCAATAAATGCTGGGATAGGTGAGAAGTACCAATCTGAGCTAGATATAGAGTTTTCATATTGGGGGATGAAATTTGAACGAATCTATAATAGTCAGCAAAGCGAGTATATTTCTAATAAATTAGAGAATAAGTATTGGCAACATAATTATGAACGCCAATTAATCATCAAGGATTGGCTAAGTAATGCAGCAACTATCATTGTTGGTAGGCCAAACGGAAAAAATTATTTTTTTTCATTGGTAAATAATTTTTGGTCCACAGATTCCGATATTGTTGATCATTTAACTGAACTTAAAGATAGCAATGGCATTCGCACCGGCTGGCGTTACACGACCGCCGACCAGTCGGTGGAAACCTACACCGCCGCCGGCCAGCTGACTGCCATCGCCGACCGAAGCGGCCTTGCGCAAACGCTGACTTACAGCGACGCCTCGACGCCGATCACCGTGGCGCCTGCAGCGGGCCTGCTGCTTCGCGTCACCGATCCGTTCGGCCATCAGCTGAACTTCACGTACGATACCCATAGCCGACTCAGCACGATGACCGACCCGGTAGGCGGCGTCTATCTCTACGGTTATGACGCCAACAGCAACTTGGTTTCCGTGACTTATCCCGACGGCACCTCGAAAACTTACCATTACGAAAATACCAGCTTTCCGCATGCCTTGACCGGGATCACCGACGAGAACGGCAGTCGTTATGCCACGTATACCTACGACGCCCAAGGCCGTGGCATTTCGACCGAACACGCCGGCGGCGCCGACCAGGCAAGTTTGGTGTTCAACGCTGACGGCAGCACGACCGTCACTGACGCCCTGAACACCGCAAGAACCTATCAGTTCCAGACTATCCTCGGGGTCGTCAAGCCCAAAGGCCAGTCCCAGCCCGGGGGTTCCGGCTGCGGCGCTTCGGCATCGCTGCTCAGTTATGACGCCAACGGCAACGTCGCGAGCCGCACCGACTTCAACGGTAACCGGACTAATTATACCTACGACCTGACCCGCAACCTGGAAACGAGCCGCACCGAAGGGTTGACCGCGAGCGGGGTTTCCACCCCGGCCTCGCGCACGATCACCACCTTATGGCACCCGACCTTGCGCCTGCCGGTGCAGATCACGAACGGCAACCAGCAGACCACGTACAGCTACAATTCCCAGGGCGATGTCACCCAAAAAACCGTCACCGACTTGGCTTCCAAGACTGCGCGCACCTGGACGACCACTTATACCTATTCCTCAGTACCCGGCGTGTTGCTGCAAAAAATTGAGGACGGCCCGCGCACCGACGTGGTCGATGTCTCCACCACCGACTATTACCCGGCCGATGCCAGCTGCACTGGCGGCCATTTCGGCTGTCGGGGCCAGCTCCAGCAAGTCACCGACGCTCTGGGCCATGTGAGCCGGCTGACCCGCTACAACGCCCACGGCCAGGTCGAAGAGCTGATCGATGTCAACGGCCTCGTGACCACCCTAGCGTACGACGCCCGCCAGCGGCTGCTGGCCTTGGACAGCGGCGGCGAAACCACGACCTATACCTACGATCCCGTAGGTCAACTGACCCGGGTCACCCGTCCGGACGGGTCCTATCTGGCTTACAGCTATGATGCGGCCCATCGCCTGACCCAGACCCAGGACAACCTCGGCAACACCCTGACCTATACCTTGGATGCGCTGGGCAACCGGATTCAGGAGGAAGCGCACGACCCCAGCGGGCAGCTGGCCCGCAGCCAGAGCCGGGTCTACGACGCCTTGTCGCGCCTTCAAAACCTGATTCAGCCGCAATAAGGAACTCCTCATGAAATCGAACATAAAAACAGCTTTCGTGTTGATCGCCTTATGGCTGGCAACCCTATTCACCACCGGACTCGCCCAGGCGGACAACAACAACCGCAGCTCCAAAGCGCCGCACAAAACCGCCGTACTCAAAGTCACCCCAGCCGGAACCGGCGAGGCCACGGTCACCAGCATACCGTCCGGCATCGATTGCGGCGGCACCTGTCGTGCCGAGTTCACGGCCCAAAGCCAGGTCACCCTGACCGCAACCGTCGAGGCAGGGTCGGTATTCAAGCGCTGGGGCGGGGCCTGCCACGGCAGCGCTTCTACCTGCACCGTGACCCTAAAAGAATCGCAGAACGTCACCGCGATTAGCGACCGATTGCCGATCACGCTGAATGTTGCCAAAGCCGGAACCGGCAGCGGCACCGTGACCAGCGCCCCGGCCGGCATCGACTGCGGTGCAGTCTGTAGCGTCAGCTTTCCTCAAAAATTGGCCGCGCATCAGAACCATGAATTCAGGAAAGAGGGCGAGGAAGACCCTCAACGGAAGGATGACGACGATGACGGACGCCACGGCAAACCCGCCGTTCTCGTGACGCTGACCGCCGCCCCGGCCACCGGTTCGACGTTTGCCGGCTGGACCGGTGCCTGCACCGGCACTGCTTCGACCTGTACTGTGACGATGGATCAGAGTCAGAGCGTGAGCGCCCGGTTTACGCTGATCCCGGAAACCCTGACGACCACGAAGACCGGCAACGGAGCCGGGACGATTACCAGCCTGCAGACCGGTATCGACTGCGGAGCGACCTGCAGCGCTCTCTATGACTGGGGCACGTCCGTGACCCTGGCGGCAACCCCGGCCACGGGCTCGACGTTCACGGGCTGGTCCGGGGCCTGTACCGGTACCGAAGCGACCTGCACCGTAACGATGGATCAGCTGCTGGCCGTCAATGCCGACTTTACGCTGATAAAGCTGCCCCTGACGGCCGCCAAAACCGGCAGTGGCACCGGCACGCTCACCAGCGTTCCGGCGGGGATCGACTGCGGCGCCAGTTGCAGTGCCCTCTACGACTGGGGCACAGTCGTCACGCTGACCGCAGTGCCATCTTCGGACTCCCTGTTCCACGGCTGGACCGGGGCCTGCACCGGGACCGGTAGTATCTGCACGGTCACGCTGGAGCAGGCGCAGAACGTCACGGCCGACTTCGCCCCGGCGTTCAAGCTGCTCAGCGTGGCCACCCTGGGCTCCGGCGCCGGCACGGTCTCCAGCTCGCCGGTCGGCATCGACTGCGGCACAGTCTGTCGTGCCGACTTTGCGCCCAGCACGCAGGTGACCCTGACCGCAAGCCCCGCCGCCGGCTCGACGTTCGGCGGCTGGAGCGGCGCTTGCACCGGCAACGCAACGGCCTGCACGGTCACGCTGGATCAGGCCCGGTCCGCCAGCGCCACGTTCTCGGCGCCGGCGATCACGACTTATGAATATGACGCCAACGGCAACCTGACCCAGGTCACCGATCCTCTGGGCCGTATCCGCCAAGTTCAGTACGACACCCTGAACCAGCCGGTCCGCCAGCTGGAGCCGGACCCCACGATCATCGGCCGCACTCTGGGCCCGATCGACACGGCCTATGACCGCCTGGGCCAGGTCATGAGCGTGACCGATCCCCGCAACCTGACCACGAGTTACAGTAAAGACGCTCTCGGCAACCTGCTGCAACAGGTCAGCCCCGACACCGGCATGACGCTGGCCGATCACGATGCCGCCGGCAACCTGACCACTCGCACCGACGCCCGGGGCAAAGTGGCGCAGTATCGTTATGACAGCCTGAACCGCATCAGCCAGATCGCGTATGACGATGAGACCGTCCGTTACACTTGGGATAGCTGCCTCAACGGCGTCGGCCGCTTGTGCAATGTCAGCACTAACGCCAGCAGCCTCAGCTACCGCTACGACAGCCATGGTCGGATCACCGGCCAGACCCAGACCGCCGGTACAATCGCACTGGCCGTCAGCCATAGCTACAATGCCGTCGGGCAACGCATCCAGACATTGACACCCGGCGGGCAAACGCTCGACTACCAGTGGAGCGGAGGCCGGCTCACCGCCATGAGCGTCAACGGCCAGCCGCTGCTGACCCAGATCGGCTACGACCCCGACGGGAAGATCAACGGCTGGATCTGGGGCAACAACCAACCAAACGAGCGCTTTTACGACCTCACGGGGCGTCCGGTGATTGTCAGCCTGGGCGTTGATGTGAAAACCCAGCAGCTAGGAAGCCGCACGTACGGCTATGATGCGGTCGGACGGCTGACCGATGTTCTCGATGACAGCGATCCCCAGCTCAACCAACACTATCTTTATGACGAGCTCGACCGCTTGACCAGTGGTGAACGCGGCGAACTCCAAATCAGCCGCACTGACTATAGCTATGACCTCAATGGCAACCGCACCGGGAAAATCCAGGACAATACGGCCGTCACCAACGGTACCATCGACCCGAGCAGCAACCGCCTGCACAGCCAGAGCGGCGCCCAGAGCGTCAACTACAATTACGATGCAACCGGCAACCTGACCGGCGACGGCACGGTCAGTTATACTTACAACGCGGCGGGGCGGCTCATCAGTGCCAGCTCGGCCGGACAAACTGCCAGTTACGGCTATAACGCGCTCGGCCAGCGCGTCACTAAAACCGTGAACGGCATCGCCACCCAGCATGCCTATGACGAACAGGGCCACCTGACCGGAGAATACGACGCTTCAGGCCAGTTGGCCCAGGAAATCCTCTGGCTCGGCGACCTGCCGGTGGCGGTGTTGAAACCTTCGGCCACCGCCGCGACTTCCGACTTGTACTATATCTATGCCGATCATTTGGGCACGCCAAGAGCCATCACCCGGCCCGGCGACAATAAAGTCGTCTGGACCTGGGAATCCGAAGCGTTCGGCGCCAGCCTGTCCAATCAGAACCCGTCGGGGCTCGGCAACTTCGTGTTCAACCTGCGCTTTCCGGGGCAGTATTACGATCAGGAAACGGGGCTGTTCTATAATGGCTTTAGGGATTATGATCCGGGTACCGGCCGCTATAGCGAGAGCGATCCGATTGGGTTAGCTGGTGGGATTAATACTTATGCCTATGTCGGCGGGAATCCGGTTAATCTGATCGACCCACTCGGTTTAGCTGTTCTTCTTTGTAAACAACCCGCATTTGGAATATCCTGGAATCCGATTGACCACTACTGGATTAAGACGGATTCAATAGAAGCTGGGATGGGGCCAGTTAATAGTAATTGTGGTAATGCGGGTAATGGATCTGGAGATTTACCAGGGGATCCCGTCCAGATATGTGACCATAAAGATAGAGATAAAACTGACGCGGTTTGTACAATCGTAGATAACGTTATTGAATCACAAGTTGATAAGCAGTTAATAATTGGTAAGAAAATTGGTGTGTGGACGCCTCTCAATCAGTGCCAATCTTTTGCAAAAAAAGTGTTAGATAACGCCCGATCTAGAGGAGCCAGCGGAAGCTGGTAATTGATATGCCCACTCAACAAGAGATTTTATATGGAAAAAACTAAACATACGTGGTTATGGTTTTTATCTAGTTTTTTATCCCTGTTAGTTTCGATATGGAGTTTAATGTGGATTTTCTCTTCTTCTAGTCTTGCCAGTGGCTTTTGTAGGAATCAGTTTGATTTATTTCATGATGATTTTCGGTGCAGGCAACCTTATATAGCACTAATTTTATTTGTTTGTTTTGGCATTGGATCATTAGTATTTTTTATTGTTGGGATTTGGAAATACCGTAAAGACGGGGCCAGGTCTTAAATTGCATTAACATCTCTAATGGGTATAGGTGACTACTATTCATTGACAGTCTTTGTACGGCCACTTTTCAAGGTTAAGCGGACGTCCACTTACATTTGCCGGCCGGCAGAAAATGGCCGGTTTGCGTCCGTTCCAAAATGTTCAGATTGATTGCATGACAATAAATCTCCTCAACCCAACGTCAGGAGATTGTCATGAACCAAGAAAATCAAATCGCTCAACATGTTCCATGGAACAAAGGCAAATTGATTGGTCAGAAATTACCCCTGAAATTAAAAGAAATCTGGGCCATACGTATTCGTTTACAAATGGCCAAAAACACTCGCGAACTGGCTTTATTCAATCTTGCCATTGATAGCAAGCTCCGGGGATGTGATCTGGTCAAACTTAAAGTTTGAAAATAACGGGGGCAGAGTAAGCGTATATTTAAGTTTACTCTGCCCCCTTGGTTTCATTGTTGTGAAGTTGATGGCTGTATTATTTACGGGCGCCAGCTGCCTTATCGGGCGTGTCCATAATGCGGTTTAGCAGGTTGGTCTGTTGAGATACTCTATCCGCTTGAGTTAAGTCGATCATACCTTTAAGATCTGAAAAACGTCTCTCAGCTTCTTTTAGGTCTTCTGTTGCTTTAACCAAATCACCCTCTTGTACCGCTGCTCGAGCTTTTTTCAAATAATCATTGGCACGGTTACGATTACGGTCAAGTTTATCGTTAGCATTGATTTCTTTACTTAACTTTAATGCATCTTTGATATTGCTGATAATGACATCGTCGCCGGCTTTGCCACTGTCTGCCGCGCCACCGCTGTTTCTTACTTGAATAGCGTTCAATGCTTCAGCAACTTGGCCTAAAGTAGCCTCAATTCCTTCAATGGGCGTCATTCTATTGTACATACATGCCATACCCAAACAGGTGTCAGCAGTAGCCGAAAAAGATCCTAAAGAAAGTGCCAATGTAGTCGCTACGACAGCGCTTTTTAATAATTTCATGTGATGTAATCCTCGTTGTAGTTATTATTATTAGGTCTGTAACTGCCTAGATATTAAGCATATTTAATTAGTTACATGACGATGTGGACTTTATCATAACTCTTGTGAATATTAGAATGAATTAACGGGTTCCAGGAATTCAGGGCACCTCAAATAAAAGCAATTAACGATCTAAAGTATTTTATTTAGGGTGCAAAATCTTCCCTCTCTGAGTAAATAACCGGGACCCGAGTAAACTTGAATTCGCCTGACGCAACGCTAAGCAGGTCTATGTCTCATCGCTCTACAATGAGGCCGAGGACCCGGCAGCGCTCGTCAACCGGCAGGGATTTATATGTCTTTTCAAAGCCGGCCCGTCGAGCTCCCAATTTGGAGAGGGTAAAAATAGCGTCAGTTTTTCCGGTCGGTTAAGCCGTATCCGTTATTAAAACAATAAGATAGCAGTAATTGCTAATAAATTTCGGTGCTCTTTATGGGCAAGTTTTCAGCGCTTTTTGATAGGCCTGATGTTAGAATTACTATTTCAACAAGTTTAATTTTTAGGAAGAACATGAGCAAAATTACCATCGAACACAATCCTAGTGAAGAGCGATTAAAAGAGCTGGGTGTTGCCAACTGGGAAATCTGGGAAAAAGAAATTTCAAAATTCCCAATAGATTTTGATGAAACTGAATGCGCCTATGTTCTGGATGGCGAGATTTTGGTAACGCCGGCGGGCGGCGAGCCGGTACGAATTCTGCCTGGCGATCTGGTGTCATTCCATGCCGGATTGGACAGTCAATGGGAAGTAGTCAAGCCATTACGCAAGCATTACAGCTACGACTATCCCAACGGCATTTAGTTTTCGAATTATGCGCCATGATGGCACCCATGGCGCTTGACGGGAAAGCCGTCCGGAATAAAAAACCGATAAGCTGAATTTAACCTGCTAGGTGCTTCTAATAAACCGGTAGCTGTCAGGTTAAGTCTATTCGTTTAGCTCAAATTCGACGTCACCGGCACTTGAGTCTCCCATCAACACGGTGATCGTTTTAGATGACAGGGGTCAATTAGCACCTAAATAATAACGTCTTGCATCACATGCTAAGCCGAACCCAACGCTTGATAAGCGGTTGCCATCAGAAATTTCGGCATGTGGAAATGTGCGACGAGTGATTTGTTGAATCAGCGGAATAGCGGTACCGCCGCCTGTTAGAATGACTAAGGCAACTTCATCTGTTTTTATCCCAGCCATAACAATGCAGGCATTGATGGTTTTTTGGATGCTCTCAATACATCCATGCAAACTATCCTCGAATTTTGCCCGATCCAGGCGCACTTGCAAGTCCGCTTCAATGAAAGAAAGGTCAGCCGTTGTTTGCTCGCAGGCGCTAAGACGGATTTTGGCTTCCTCAACGATAGACATCAAGGTGTGCCCCTGCTCTTCCTCTACGATTGACAGCAGTCTATTGGTAAGGACTTTATCATTTGATTGGCCAATTAGCTGCCTTAAATCCCTTTTGTATTTTTGCGTATACATAGACTGAATTTTGCTCAATTCTGAAAGGTCGAAGAAAGGCGTTATTGGAAAACCCAGCCCTTTGCAACCCCAAAGCGAACCCAGTCCTAGTAGTGGCATGAAACACTTCATACTCAAAGCGCGGTCAAAATCATTGCCGCCCATTCGAATCCCTGCATTAGACAGAATGTCCTCCTGGCGATCATGTTTTTTGATATAGCGCTCCGATAAACGCATCACCGTAAAGTCGGATGTGCCGCCGCCAATGTCCATAACGACAGCTAAACGTTCTGTATCGCCCATCGTTAATTCATGAGCAAATGCGGCGGCAATCGGCTCGTATTGAAAGCGAATATTTTTAAAACCGGCGGCCGCAAATATGGCATCGAGCTGGGCTTCCGCCTCTTTGTCCGCTTTGTCATTGCCGTCGACAAAATGAACCGGTCTTCCTGCAACTACATTGTTGATTTCCCTGTCGGCCGATAGCTCTGCTTTACGTTTTATATCTTCAATAAAATGCCCAATAATGTTTTCGAAATTTGTTTTTCTTCCGCTGATATAGGTTCCTTCTTTCATCAGGGACGTTCCAAGCACACGCTTAAAACTTCTCATAAATCGTCCATCCTCTCGAGCGATATGAGCCGTAATTGCCTTGCGGCCAAAAACAACAGTTGGGCTTTCTGTCGGGAAAAAAATTGTCGAAGGGATGGTTAAGTGTTCGTCTTCTACTGGAACCAATGTTATTGGATCGTCATTTCCCTGGGCAATCGCTACCGTTGTGTTCGAGGTTCCGAAATCGATTCCACATGCAATTTCATTGGATTCCTGTCTTTTGAATGTTTTCATACTAAGTTTTATCGTGAATAGACCCGCTGCCGCTCATAAACAGCAATCTGCAATTGAACGGGGGGATTTGATATAAATGAACTATCGAGCTATTAAATTGTTCTAACAGGGGAAATAGAGGTAATGTTTTTTCAGCTGTATCGTTAATGGGTAATCAGAATCAACCATTGATAATTAGGATTTTCAACGTGGCAAATTAAATTGATGGGCTGATCCGGCACGCTGGTTTTTTTGCTTGATTGTCGGTAATCATACCGGAACCGCCAGGAATCAACGTTTTCATATTATCACAGTCGGCTTTCGGCAACCATATATCTTGACAAGTTACTAATTCTAAAACGGTTACTTGTGTTAATTGGTTTTTAAAAGTGAACAAATCGGTTGTGCTAATCTCGCTCCAGGATCGGCAACTGTAAATCAGCGACCAAGCTTTCCACTTAAGGCTTCTTCTATATCCCGTTTAGGGCCATAGCATAATATTGCATCCTCAGGATGAACCGAATAACGCAGCAAATCTTGTAAGATTTGACGCAGTTATAAACATGCGGCAAATACAGTTTGATGATTTAATACAAAAAATAAAGGCGGTCTTTATAAGTGAAACTAAAGCATTTTTCGTTGGATTTTAAAAGTTACCTGTATCACGTTATTCAAATGGGAGGACATCATGTCATTAGTCGCAAGTGATAAAAACAACCTGTTTTCGCCTATATTGTTGGGGGACATGGTATTAGCCAACCGGATAATCATGGCGCCCTTAACGCGCAACAGGGCGGGTGAGGGCAATGTGCCTCAGGATATGAATGTTGAATATTACCGCCAACGAGCCGGGGCCGGTTTGATTATTAGCGAAGGCAGCCAAATTTCGGCGACCGGCATTGGCTACCCTGGAACTCCGGGCATTCATTCCGAAGCGCAGGTTGCAGGCTGGAAGCGTGTCACCGATGCCGTTCATGATGAAGGCGGCCGGATTTTTATTCAGCTTTGGCATACCGGCAGAATCTCCCATTCATCTCTGCAACCCGATCATATTTTGCCGGTCGGCCCCTCTGCGCTGAAAGCCGCCGGTCAGGCTATGACTTATGAGGGCTTGCGGGATTTTGAAACGCCGCATGCATTAACTCTCGATGAGTTGCCGGGTATTGTTGCCGAGTATGCAACGGCTGCACAAAACGCCAAAGCCGCCGGTTTCGATGGCGTGGAGATTCATGCCGCCAATGGGTATCTGCTGGATCAGTTTTTAAGGAACGGCACCAACCGCCGGGAAGACGGCTACGGCGGCGATATTGCCAACCGAATGCGCTTGTTGGTCGAAGTTGTCGAAAAAGCCATCGCTGTTTGGGGGAATGGTCGCGTCGGCGTCCGAGTGTCGCCGGAAAACAGCTTTAACGATATTAAAGACAGTCAGCCGCAACAGACCTTTAATGCCGTCGCCAAAAAATTATCCGATTATCCGTTGGCCTATCTGCATGTTCTGGAAGGCGACATGCTGACCGGCGAGCGGCAGGTGGATTATGCGGCATTAAGAAACTATTTTGCCGGTTTCTACATGGCTAATAACGGCTATGACCTGGAACGCGGCAACGAGGCCATTGAACAGAGGCATGCCGACATGGTGGCCTATGGTAAGTTATTTATCGCTAACCCGGATTTGCCGGAGCGGTTCGCAAAAAACCTGTCGCTGAATACGCCCGATCAGGCGACTTTTTATGGCGGGGATGAAAAGGGTTATACCGATTATCCGAAGTATGTGGGTGCGTGAGAGGGTAAGTCAAAAGAACACCACGATGACACGAAGTTTTACATTCCTTACTTCGTGCCTTCGTTTTGTGCTGATTCCCAAGCTCCAGCTTGGGAATTCGGTGAGGGAAGCTCTAGCTTCCCGTCTCGCGAAGCTAGAGCTTCGTCATCTGGGTTCCCAAGCCGGAGCTTGGGAACCAGCGTAATTCTTAACTTAATGGCAGCGACGCAGCGCGTGGGAGCGAGTACATTTTTAGCCATCCCTTGCGGCGATTAATTCCATATAGCCGTCTTTATAGCTCGGATATTGAAACCGATAACCCAACGCTTTTAAGCGAGTATTGCTACAGCGCTTATTCATTCCGGCATCCGCATCGACGGCTTTAACAGTCGGCGGCGGGCAATGCAGGCGATCCGCCAGCCAGGTCATGACTTCCCACGTCGGTGCCGGATCATCATCGCTGGCCAGATAACATTGAGCTAAGGCCCTTCCCGCCAAGCGCTGCTCCAGTAAAAAAGACAAAACGCCGACGCAATCCTGTTGATGTATCCGGTTGGTAAAATAAGGCGGAGTTTGCTGTATGGCCGGTGTTTGCAGCGCCAGTCTTAATAGGTATTCCCGCTCCGGTCCGTAAATGCCGGAAAAACGCACCACGATATTAGCCGGGTTCGAATCCATCAATTTTTGTTCGGCTTGCCTGATCAACCGGCTGGTGATATTGGCCGGTTCCGCGGCTGAGTCTTCATCGATCCATTCGCCTGCCGATTGTCCGTAGACGCTGGTGGACGAGACCATTAGCCAATGCGTTTTCGGTAGTCTTGCAAGCAGGTTATTCAAGCCGGTTTCATAAACAGCGCGGTAGCTTTGTTCATTGCGTTCGTCAGGCGAAACGATAAAAAATGCCTGCGTAAAGTCGGTGTCCAAATCCGCCAAGTCGGCGGCTGAACTTATATCGGCAACGACATAGCGGATAGGGCCGGACGCGGATAAAGGCGGCTTGCGTTTTAGCCCGGTGACATCATGACCCTGGGCCGATAAAACCCCGGCAAGTTCCGAACCTATCGCGCCGCAGCCGACAATTAAAATTTTTGCCATGGTTATAATTGATTGATGAGTTGCAGTTCTTGCGGATAAGGCGACATGTAATAGGACTCTTCGATGTACGGATCGGGTGTCTTGCGGAAATGATGTTTAAGCAGGGTTAAAGGGACTATCAATGGGACGTAGCCGTTGCGGTAACGTTCAATCACTTCGCAAAGTTCGGCCTTATCGTCAGCGCTTAACGCCTTTTTTAAATAGCCTTGAATATGCTGCAAGACATTGACATGATTTTTACGGGTAGCGACCTTTTTAAGGGTAGTCATCAGCTGCAAAATGTATTGTTCAGCAACGTCTGCAAGATTGGCTTTGGTGAACCCTGCTAATAGTTGCCCCAGGTCGCGATAATCTTCATGACTCATGATGATGAGCTTATGGCGCGCATGAAAATTAGTCAGGCTGCCGGGTGTTAATCCCTCGGCCAGCATTAATTTCCAGCGGTAGAGCACATAAACGCGTTGGATAAAATTCTCGCGCAGCCCGGGGTCGCCTAGTCGGCCTTCTTCCTCTACCGGCAACAACGGGTTATTGCGCATCATTTCCTGAGCATAAATGCCGACCCCATCTTTGTGCGGTTGAGCGCCTACATAAACCTTCACCCTCTCCATGCCGCAACTGGGCGAATCCTTTTTTAAAATATAACCGCATAAGTCGGCGTGCAAATCTTTTTGATATTCAGCGCGGCTGCGTAAGCGCTCGGTTACATCCATTTCAGGGTCTTTAATACCTACACAGCGTATTGCATTGTCGATTTTTACCAAGTGAATAGTGGGTCGAGGCGTACCCAGGCCGATTTCTACTTCCGGGCAAAAGGGATGAAAATCAAAGTATTCAGTCAGGGTGCCGGTAATATAAGAATCCCGTTTATGTCCTCCATCAAAGCGGACATTTTGACCCAATAAACAACTGCTGATGCCGATAGGAATTTTTTTCATGGATTTGATGAGCATTGAATGAACGAGTGAACGAGTGATCGAGTGATCGAGTCTATCGGCTTTGCCGGATTTTTCAATCGATTTATGGTCTTTCGTTTTAGCGGGGGCAGGGAGGAAGCCTTAATCATTCGGCTAAGACATCGGCCCAATAGCGGGTTCACTTGCTAGGTAATGGCACTTATTGATTGAAGAAATTGAACTCTCTATTCTACAAAATGGGGGGCTGACTCAGTGTGCTCCTTCTCCAAAGGGGGATGCAGGCGGCATGGCGCCTCCAAGGATGGCGGGAGGTAAAGCGGCCAACGTAGGCGCTTTACCAACGCATGGACGCAGGAGGTGGAGCAATACAAGAGCAGTTGCCGAAGGAACGAAGATCTATTTCTGTAGTTCGATTCGGGTTCTTCGTGCTTTTATTTATCAATCTCAAATTATGGACTTACTGAACGCTATCACCGGCCCTAACATAAATCCGCAAGTTGCCTGTCATCCAACGAAGTTTATTCAAGCCGATGAGCTAAGGAGTGATCATGGAATACCACATATCCGAATTGTTGATTAATATCTGGGGCACTGTTTTGATATTGATGTTGTTGAGGTATAAGAGCTGATCATGGAGGAGCGCCAGTATCCGAAGTATTGATTAATATCCTATTGATGTTGTTTTGAATGGAATGGTTTCGAGCTCAGTCCAGGTTTGCTTATTTTAGTGTAGGTGGCTGGGGTGCCATTATCCTTGGCGTGATGACTCGGCAGGCGGCTATGTCCTCATCAAAACGTTGGCGTTTATGCTGTATGCGGAGGGCTGCCGGTCATGTTGATTTACAATGGTTATCAGTATGACGCATTAAGAAGGTCGGTTAGTGAAAAGCTGCATCAACGCAAGTCTCAAAGTTACGCAAATATGTTGCTGTTTTGCTTTTAGTAAGCAGTCCTCACCAATGCCCGATACCGCAAATCCATTTAAGGAGTTACACTGATGAAGTTTAAAACCATTCTTTATATTATCGTTATGACGCTAAGCACAGCAACTCAGGCATCAGCAAAACAACTACCACCGTGTCCAAGCAGTCCCAACTGCGTTTCCAGTCAGGCGACGGATGCCGATCATGCTATTGCGCCGTTTAAAATCGTCGGCAATATTGAAGAGGCTTGGACGGCGCTGAAAAAAGCCTTGATCAGCCAAAGCCGGACGGTGATCACCGACGAAACCGGAAACGCGCTTCATGCCCAGGCAACCAGCCTGGTGTTTCGCTTTGTCGATGATATAGACGCGATACTGGATACGGACGCCAGGTTAATTCATATCCGTTCCGCATCGCGTACCGGTTACGGCGATTTCGGGGTTAATCGCAAACGGGTGGAAATGCTCCGATCGCAACTGCAACAGGCGCATGTGATTGAATGATCGGGTAAACCTTCGATGATTCAATACTCAACCTCGCTGTTCATATTCCGTCGCGACCTGCGCCTTCAAGACAATACCGCGTTGCTTGAAGCCCTGCGGCTTTCAGGGCAGGTGATTCCCTGCTTTATTTTCGATCCCCGGCAGATTGAACCGCATCCTTACCAGAGCAAACCGGGCTTGCAGTTTATGTTGCAGTCCATTCAAGATCTTCAACAGCAGTTGCAGTCGGCAGGCGGCAAACTGGCGCTTTATCATGCGTTGCCGGAGCAGGTCGTAAGGCAGCTGGTCGAACAGCAACAAATACAAGCCGTGTTTATCAATCGCGATTACACGCCTTTCAGCCGGCGGCGTGACGATGAGTTGGCCGCTGTTTGCAAGCAGCTGGGCATTGCCCTGCATACGCTCCCCGATAGCCTGCTTAATGAGCCGGAGCAGGCGGTAAAAGTTGATAAAACGCCCTATAAAGTGTTCACAGCGTTTTATAACAATGCCAAACAGTTTCCGGTCGCCTTGCCGGAAGTTTTGGTTAAGTCTAATTTTTTGGCGGCGGCTTCCGAATTTACCATCGACCAGCTCGATTTATCAGTCACGGAACCCGCAATCAAAGGCGGTCGAAATCAGGCGCTGGCGATACTGGACCGGCTCGGCGGCTACGCCGATTATCTAAATACCCGCGACTTTCCGGCACTGGATGCGACCAGCAAACTTTCCGCACATTTAAAGTTCGGCACTTGTTCGGTTCGGGAGGTGTTTTACGCCATTACCGAACAACTCGGCAGCGAGCATCCGCTGATTCGGCAACTGTACTGGCGCGACTTTTTTACCCATATCGCTTATTACTTTCCGCGGGTTTTCGGACGGGCTTTTTTGGAAAGGTTTGCCGATCTGACTTGGGATAATAATCCCGATTATTTTCAAGCCTGGTGCGATGGCAAAACCGGCTTTCCGATAGTGGATGCAGGGATGCGAGAACTCAACGCCACCGGGTATATGCATAACCGGGTGCGGATGATCACCGCCTCATTCCTGGTCAAAGACCTGCATATCGACTGGCGCTGGGGCGAGCGTTATTTTGCCCGGCATCTGGTCGATTACGATCCTTGCGTCAATAACGGCAACTGGCAATGGACCGCATCGACCGGTTGCGATGCGCAACCGTATTTCAGGGTTTTAAACCCCTGGCTACAGCAGCTTAAATTCGATCAGGATTGCCGGTACATTTATCGCTGGGTGCCGGAACTGCAAGCTTTTCCGCCCAAAACCATTCATCAATGGGATAAGAAATACAGTGCTTGCAGTTACCCGGCACCGATTATCGATCATGCCCGCGAGAGCCAACTCAGCAAGGCCCGGTTTAAGCAAGCGGCCAGTAGGTAGCATTGGAGTCCAAAGCTTGTTCAAAGTAGGCATTGCTATTTATGCGATAAGGCCTCATGCAACGCTGCGTCAAGATCGTCATATTGAAACTTGAAACCGTGCGCCAACAGCCGTTCCGGTATCACCCGCTGACTGCCCAGCACCAGTTGCGACATTTCGCCGAGCAGTATTTTCAGCAGCCAGGCCGGAACCGGCAGCAGGGCGGGGCGTTTCAGGCATTGCGCCAATGTCCGGGTAAATTCGGCATTGGTAACAGGGTTCGGCGCGGTCGCATTATAAGCGCCGTGCATGGTTGAATCGGCCATCATGGCGAAGGCGATATTGATCCAGTCCTGACGATGAATCCAGGACATCCATTGCCGCCCGTCGCCCAAGCGCCCGCCCAATCCCAAGCGAAACGGCGGCAACATGCGTTGCAGAAAACCGCCGCCATTGCCAATAGCTAAGCCGGTCCTGATCAGGCAGACCCTGACGCCGAATTGTTCGGCTTGTTTTGCGGCGGCTTCCCAATCGGCGCAAAGCCGCTCCGAGAAATCTTCATAGGGAGTCGATTGTTCAGTTAACACCGTGTCGCCCTGATTGCCGTAGTAGCCGATAGCGGAACCGCTGATTAACAACGCGGGTTTAACGCTCATGCGATCGATGCAGGTTATCAAGTGTTCGGTCAGGTCGATACGGCTGGCCCTGATCAGCTGTTTGCGGTCCTCGCTCCAGCGGGCGTCGACAATCGGCGCACCGGCAAGATTGATGATGACCTGGTAGCTGTCTTCCGCTTTAAGTTGCGAGAGGCTGCCCAGCGCATTAACGCCCGAGCCGCAAATATTGGCAACCTTATCGGGACTGCGGCTTAACACCGTAACCGCATGACCTTGATCGATCAGGTTTTTAGTCAATGCACTGCCAATAAAACCGGTACCGCCGGTAATAAGAATGTTCATAATCGTGTCCTCATAACCATTAAGATTGATTTGGAAAACTTTTATTAATGCCCAAACGGCATTAGCCCGATAGTGACAGTAAAACGGCTGATAGACCAATTAAAATTGCGGGGATTTTCAAATAAAAAAGGGGGGTTAGACGCCCCCCCCGAATGAGCGCACCTCAAACTTGTCGGTCAGGATTGTTGATAGGGGTTATATCAACTTTATCCTGCTTTGAATTAGCTGCTTGTGGCGGGCGTGGTGGGTTACCTGTCATCAAGTTTACGCGGGTTCCCAAGCTCCGGCTTCGCGAGATGGGAAGCTAGTATAGTGGACCCCGAAATCCAGACATTAGTTTAAGTTACGCTCTGACCTAAATTAGAGACCGAAAATGAGTGAAAAGAAACGAAAGATTTTTACCGGAGCGCAAAAAGCCAAGGTTGCCTTGGAAGCCGTCAAAGGCATGAAGACGATCAATGAAATTGCTCAAGAACATGGCGTCCACCCGAACCAGGTAAGTCAATGGAAAAAAGAGTTGTTGGAGAATGCGGGCAGCCTGTTTGAAGGCAAGCGAGGGCCGAAACCGATCAACGCGGAAAACAACCCTGACCGCTTATACGCCAAGATTGGGCAATTGAACATGGAGTTGGATTGGCTTAATACCCACACGGGGCACTAGAAAAAAGTCTGGGATCAGCCTTTAAATGAACGCCAGAGCTGGATAGAGCCGAATGACTCTATTGCGTTATCAACGCAATGCAGGCTTCTCAAGGTCACACGCTCAGTCGTCTATGAGCAGAAAAAGCGCTTGCTGACAGAGACTGATGAGGACGAACTCGTGTTATTGCGTTTGTTGGATGAAGAGTACACACGGCACCCGTTTTATGGCTCGCGCCGGATGAAGCTTTACCTGAGTGAATGCGGCTATAGCGTCAATCGCAAGCGGGTGCAGCGATTGATGCAACAATTAGGCTTGGTCGGCATGTCCCCCGGCCCGAATACCAGTAAACCGCATCCGCAGCACAAAATTTATCCGTACCTGCTCCGTGGCGTGGACATTATTAGGCCCAATCAGGTGTGGAGCACTGACATCACCTATATTCGGCTACCCCGCGGATTTGTTTATCTGGCGGCGATTATCGATTGGTACAGCCGGAAAGTGCTGTCGTGGCGACTGTCGAACACCATGGATGCAGGGTTTTGCGTAGATTGTTTGGAAGAGGCCATCACGCTGTACGGCGCACCGTCCATTTTCAATTCCGACCAAGGCTCGCAATTCACCAGCGAAGCCTTTACCGGCGTGTTGCTCAACAACCGCATCACCATCAGTATGGATGGGCGAGGCCGGGCGCTGGATAATATTTTTGTCGAGCGGTTGTGGCGAACGGTGAAATATGAAGAAGTGTATTTAAAGCAACACAGCAACATGCCTGATTTGTTGATGGGGTTGGCGCAGTACTTCCAATTCTATAACCAGGAACGCTGGCATCAAGCGCTGGCTTACCAAACGCCGGATGAAGTCTATAAAACGGCTAAAGGCGGCGGGGCAAAGATTGTGGATAAATTTAACGGTACGGGTGAGATGACAGACCCCGTGCCGCAAAACGGGGACAGCGCCATTCAGCTGGAGTGTGAACAGGGCTCTATCTTAAATTAAGGTATTTTTTGTCTGGACAATGGGGTCCACTTTAGTCCGGCCGGTCCGGCATCGTCGCCCATTCCCTGCATTGGCCCCAGTTCTTTGAGCGCTTCGCCGATTTCATGCGGCTGCACGCTGAAAACCGCGTAACCGGCTTTAGCCCAAGTTTCGCGCCAGAGTCGGCCGCCATCGGCATGCTCGCCCAAGCCCGGCAGGTACATAATCAGCGGATAAACGCCCGGAGCTGTCGGAGCAAGCATTGAAATTTCCACGGCTTGACCATCATGCCGCCAAGTTTCGCGGATCGAATCGATCACGTAGCTGTGCGCGGGAGAGTAGCCGCCCTCGGCAATAAACTGTCCGACCTTTTCAGCCTGCTCTTCCGAGGTGGGCGGGGACGGGCGGAAAAAACAACCGGTCAGGAAAACTGCGCAGGCGATCATCGCCGGAAAATAAGCCGTAGTTTTGTTCATGGCGATTTGATGGAGTGGTGGCTTGATATGAAGGATTCAGTATGCCGGAATTACGGGTAAATCGATGTTAGCAAAATGTAAAATTGGGTAAATACGGCGACAGTGAGAATAACCACGAAGACACGAAGAACACAAAGTTTTCAATGAGTTAATTAAGTATTTTTCTTCGTGTCTTCGTGGTGAAGAATGCCTACATTGTTCCCCTGCGCTACGCCGCGAGTTACGACCAACGTTTTGCGAATACGGGACGCCGCGCGTCCAGCACTGCATTCCCACGCAGCGCGTGGGAACGAGAAAAGTGTTTTTCTTCGTGTCTTCGTGGTGAAAAATGCTTTTAGCCTGATTTGGATAATACTCAAGCTTGGGAACCGGGATACAGGGTTTTCGGTCTTGAGAATTGCGCCCAGCCAACGACCGGGCGCACAATGCAGTGGTCTGAATTAATCTTCGAAATGAGCCATTTTGCTTTGCAATTTCTCTTGTTGCTCCTTGGTTAACAGTTTGAAAATGGCATTGTCCAGTCTGGCTTTCTGTAATGCCGTTTCTTTGTGAATGGCGTCCGCCTGGTCAAGCAGCGCCTGGATTTTGTCATCACCGTAGTCGTTGGAGAAGCTTAGCTGATGAATCTCCTTGCCAATGCTTCTTGCATTTTTCATGCTTGGCATCGAATTCGGCGCGATGGGTTTTGACCAGCGCTTTGATTTCATTTTGTTGCGTTTCGCCCAGATCGAGTTGATGCAAAAAGCCCGGCAAGTGCGCTTCATCATGCTCGGGTCGATGATGTTTGGATGGCGGCATGCCTCCGAAAGGCGGTTCGCCGTACATTTGCGGGTCAGCCAGGGCTATTTCCGGTAATAAAGGCGGTTCGCCGGGCGTTCGCGGGTTAGCTAAGGCTATCGTCGGTAATAAGGGCAGAATCAACAGCAGTTTGCGCATAAAAAAATCTCCGTGGAGTTAATAAAAGAGGCGACGGAACAGGGTTGATTCCGTCGTGTTCAGTATCACTCCAATGCAGGTAAAGCGCTGTTATTGAAATGTAAATTCAGGTAAATCCAGTGGGCGGAGTGTGGCGGTTGTCACGGTGTGAAGTTATGATGCCGTCAACAAAGTAATTAAGGTGGCGGGCGTGACGAAAATTTTAATCATTGACGATGATGTGGAACTGGCAGGGCTGTTCAAGGATTATCTGGAACAGGATGGCTTCGCGGTCGAAGTGACCCATCAGGGCGAGCCGGGGCGGCGGCTGGCTTTGTCGGGCGACTACCAGCTGGTGATTCTCGACATTATGTTGCCGGATATAAAAGGCACCGAGGTTTTAATGCGCATCCGTATGGAAAGCCGTATTCCGGTGCTGATGTTTACCGCCAGAGGCGATGATGTCGACCGGATTATCGGGTTGGAATCGGGAGCGGACGATTATGTGCCCAAGCCCTGCACGCCAAGGGAGCTGGCGGCGCGTATCCGCGCAATTTTACGTCGAACCTAGCCTGTAAGCGATGCTGTCGGCAACGGGCCGATTGTTGCCGGCCCTTTGAAAATCTGGAGCGAAAAACGCAAGGCGTCATGGTTCGATCAGGATATGGATCTCACCAGTACCGAGTTTAATTTGCTGGAAACGCTGGCGATGAATTTCGGCCGTATCGTCACCAAAAACGAATTGTCGGAAAAAGCGCTGGGGCGGCCTCTGGCGCGTTTCGATAGAAGTATCGATGTGCATATGAGCAGCATTCGCCAGAAACTGGGCTGTCAGAGCGACGGGCGCTCTTATATTCAGACGGTGCGCGGTCAGGGTTACCAATTGGTGAAGGAGTAAGGGCATGGGGCGTTTGTTCTGGAAGTTTTTCCTTACCTTCTGGCTGGCTTTGCTGGTGGCCGGTATCGGGGTCGGCACGGCGGTCTGGTTAAGGCATAATGCGTGGCAGGGAAGTGAAACGGCCAAGCAGGCGATTGATGTCAGGCGTGCGTCATCGTTTGTCGCTGTCGCGGAAAATGCTATCCGGCACGGCGGAGTTGTCGGGTTGCGCAACTTTCTTGAGGCGATGCGCGATGCTCCTTTCCCGCCGGTTTATGCGGTTGACGATCAAGACCGGGAACTTCTACAGCGTAGCGTCGCGCCCGAGGTTTTGCAGCAGGCGCGTACACTATTCTTGCAGGCCGCCTATCCTGAGGCGATTCGTAGGGTATCGGCAGAGGATGGACATCGTTATTTGCTGTTTGTGCCGCTGCCGGAACACGGTTTTGCCGATCATCCGCCGCCTCCTGATGGTTATTTTTCGCGTCCTCCCCGGCCGCCGCGTGTGCCGCCATCGCCGCTGTTGCCGGTACTTTTGCCAGTCTGATATTCAGTGCGGCGCTGGCCTGGTATTTTGCCAAGCCGATTCGCAGTTTGCGCAACGCTTTTACCGCGCTAGCCCAAGGCGATCTGGATACCCGAGTCGGTTCATTGATGGGAAAGCGTCGCGATGAATTATCCGATCTGGGTAAAACTTCGATCACATGGCCGGACAGATTCATAATTTGGTGCATGCCCAGCAACGCTTGCTGCACGATGTCTCCCATGAATTGCGTTCGCCGCTGGCGCGGATACAGGCCGCTATCGGTCTGGCCCAGCAACAACCGGAAAAGATTATGGCGATGATGGAACGTATTGAACGGGAATCGCAACGCATCAGCGACCTGGTCGGCGAATTATTGGTGCTGTCCCGTTTGGAAGCCGGTGTTTCCGGCAGCGAAAGCCATGATTTCGACATCGGCGGTTTGCTGGACGATATTGTCGAAAATGCCCGTTTTGAAGCCGAGCAGTATGGGGTTGTTATTCGCTATGACGGCATTGAAGAAACGGTGGTCAAAGGCCGTAGCGAATTGCTGCATCGCGCGATTGAAAACGTATTGCGTAATGCGTTGCAGCATTGCAAAAAAGGCGGTGAGGTGGCGGTTATAGTTCGTTTCGATACCGGTAAACGCCGCTTGCAGGTGGCGGTCTATGATCAGGGGTCGGGCGTTGCCGAGAGCGATTTGGCGGCGATTTTCGAACCGTTTTTCCGTAGCGGCGATCGAGGCAAAGCCGACAGTATAGGTCTGGGATTAGCCATCGCCTATCGTGCGATAGAGGCCCATGCCGGGCGCATACAAGCTAGCAATCGCCCGCAAGGCGGGTTGCGTATTGAAATAAATATTCCTTTTACCGAGTAAATGTTTCAGCGCGACGATGTCGGGCAGAGGGGAGCGATACTTTGTAAGTCACATAAAAACACCACGAAGAGCACGAAGAAAAAAATAAAACTTCGTGCTCTTCGTGTCTTCGTGGTGAAAATTAGGTAACGGCAGAGCTTGAATTAAGCGGAGGTCGAAAAGCCGCTGCTTTCCGCCGTCTGATCGAAGCCGTAAGATTTCAGCAATTGCACCATCTGTTTCATGAACTGCGCATCGGCGTTTGAGGCAGAAGACGTTGATGACGTATCGGTACTGCTGCCGGAGCCGGACGCGTTTTTCGAATCCTCAAAAGTCCTCGCTTCGCTACCGCTCACCTTGCCGTCGCCGTTAATGTCGGCAGCATCGAAATTGGCGGCTACATCGCTCATTACCTTGGATCTTTCGCTGTCTGTCGAACTCAGGTCTTTTGACATTGAGGTCAGTTGATCTTTGGTAAAGCCTTGACCGCCTTGGCCGCCCTCTTGCGGCGGCGGGGGCGGCATGCCGCCTGCCAACATTTGCATTAACTGCGCATCGGCGCTTGACGTCGATGACGTATCGGACGAGGCTTGCGATGCCGCATAGGCCTGCGCCTCTTTAGCGCTCACCGTGCCGTCCTCATTGGCATCTGCCGGCTCAATGTCCTGGTTGGAGCTTGAGCTGTCTGTCGAACTTGATTTTTGGGCGCCTTGAGCGCCGCCGGGCGGTGGCGGTGGCGGCATGTCGCCCTGCATGCGCATTCTCGGGGATTGTCCATCCAGTTCCGATGCTATTTTTTGTATAGTCGCCGACATTTCCTCTTTGGTGACCTTGCCGTTGCCATCGCTATCCATTTTGGAGAACATGTCATCAGCGGAAGTGGAGCTGCTTGAGCTACCCGATTGCGACACGTTGCCAAGCGCGGTTTGCAAATCGCTTTTTTCAATATAGCCTTTCCCCGTGGTATCCAGTTTCGAAAATAAATCTTCGGCCATTTTCGCCGGATCGGGGCGCTTCATTGCGCCTGACATCATTGCCGAACTGCTGCTGTTTATACTGCTAATACTCATGACTTTATCCTCATCTTGGTTATCATTGATGGATGGCCGGTTGGCCGTCCGTATTGCCGTTCTTGTAAGACAGCGTCTAACTGACTTAACGGAACTACATAAGTTCCTGAGCAATATAGCGGCCAGCAAGGGAGTCGGAACAGGCTCGTAAAGGTAAAGTTAAGTTAAAGAATGTTAAGGATTTTCGGCCAATGTTAAATTGATGGCGTGTCCCGAGAGAATGGTCTGGAAAAAACCGTGCAGTTTGTTATCAACCGGCAAATGATTGCCGTTGTTGCCGCCGGATGAATGGCTTGTCTAATGCCTTTAAGTTGATTGCCGGAGGTTTGGCGGTTAGTAACTTCTCATTAGTCGCAGGCAATACCTTAAAAATCAGGTTAAAATGGCCGCATGGATTCACTCAAGCCACAATTACCTAAAATCAACAACGAAGATCGCACACCGCTAATCGATGTGTTGCTGG
>Ga0208117_100054_pt1 | contig 117597 bp, 116 predicted proteins | sample LakWasMet26_LOW6_2_FD_183870 | JGI IMG/M metagenome (GOLD analysis project Ga0208117, IMG submission 183870) | Freshwater sediment methanotrophic microbial communities from Lake Washington under simulated oxygen tension - Sediment Metagenome... | ecosystem: Environmental > Aquatic > Freshwater...
ATCACGGAAAACCTGCGGCACCGCGGGGCAATCCGTGAAACGATTCCGTCCACCGGACTCGAGTACATCCGCCGCGCCCATGCGACCGGTCACGACTACTTCATTACCAATCTGACCGCGACCGCCTATGCCGGCTGGCTGCCGCTCGGCACCCCGGCGGCTTCCGCGCGCCTGACCGATCCGCTCACCGGCTGGTCCGGCCTGGCCGCGCTGCGGGCCGGTGCGCAACCCCAGGTCTACCTTCAGCTGTCCCCGGGTGAATCTATCCTCGTGCACACCGAGTCGGCGGCCGCCACTGCGGACACCCCACCCTGGCTGTACACGACCGCCGCCGGTCCCGCCGTGCCCCTCGCCGGCGAATGGGAGATCACCTACCTGCGCGGCGGTCCGGTGCTCCCGGCGAAACAGCGGATCACGGCGTTGCAATCCTGGACCGAACTCGGCGGCCAGGCCGGACAAGCCTTCAGCGGCACCGCCTGTTACCGGCTGGAGTTCGACCTGCCGGCGGTCCCGGCCGCCGACTGGCTGCTCGATCTGGGCGATGTCCGCGAGAGCGCCCGCGTGCGGGTGAACGGCACCGCGGTGGCCACGGCGTGGAGCCTGCCTTTCCGGCTGCGCATCGGCGCCGCGCTCCACCCCGGCCGCAATGTTCTCGAACTGGATGTCACCAACCTGGCCGCCAACCGCATCCGCGATCTCGACCGCCGCCAGGTCGACTGGAAGATCATGCGCGAAATCAATTTCGTGGATATCAACTACAAGCCCTTCGACGCCTCGTCCTGGCCCGACACCCCGTCCGGTCTGCTCGGACCCGTCACGCTCACGCCCCTCAACCCGACCATCCGGCCGTAGGCGCCACGGTTGCGATCCGCGCCAGTTGTGCTGTTGACCCGCACGGGTTGATCCTGCCTCCATACCTCTTCCTGTCTCCATGAGCAAAAAACGTTTCGCCTTCGTCGGCACCGGCGGTCGCGCCATCAGCTTCGTCGAACCCCTGGTCACGACCTACCGTGACACCAACGAGCTCGTCGCCCTCTGCGATCTCAGCGCGGCCCGCCTGGCCTACTACAACGAGATGCTCGCCGGCGAGTGGGGCTATCATGCCGTGCCGGCGTATCTCGCCGACGGGTTCGACGCCATGATCCGCGAGACGAAGCCCGACACGGTCTTCGTCTGCTCCAAGGACGACACGCACCACGACTACATCGTCCGGGCCCTGCGCGCCGGCTGCGACGTCATCACCGAGAAGCCGCTCACGATCGACGCGGAGAAGTGCCGCGCCATCCTCCAGGCCCAGCGCGAGACCGGCCGGCGGATCCGCGTGGCGTTCAACTACCGCTGGGCCCCGTTCCGCACCAAGGTGAAGGAACTCATCGCCGCCGGCACCATCGGCAAGGTGCGCTCGGTCAACCTGGAGTACCTGCTCGATACGAATCACGGTGCCGATTACTTCCGCCGCTGGCACGCGCACGCGGCCGAATCCGGCACGCTGCTGGTGCACAAGAGCACGCACCACTTCGACCTGGTCAACTGGTGGCTCGACGCGATCCCGCAACAGGTGTTCGCGTACGGCGACCTCGTGTTCTACGGCCGTGCCAACGCCGAGGCCCGGGGCGATGGTGCGCTCTCAAAATACCCGCGCTACACCGGCCACCCCGAGTCCAAGGGCGATCCGTTCCGCCTCGATCTCGACGAGAGCGAGCCCTTTCGCCGCATCTACCGCGCCGGCGAGGCCGATTCCGGCTACATCCGCGACCGCAACGTGTTTCGGGACGACATCGACATCCACGACCAGATGTCGCTCAACGTCCGTTACCGCACCGGCGAGCTGCTCACCTATTCGCTGGTCTGTTACTCGCCCCGCGAAGGCATGCGCGTCACCTTCAACGGCGACCGCGGTCGCATCGAATACCACGAGTTCATCGGCACGCACATGAACCGCGCGGTGCGGCCCAAGGACTTCAAGCTCGACGAGAAGCCCGGGGCCGAGGCCGAGGGCGAGTGGATCAAGGTCTTCCCCCACTTCCAGCCGAGCTACACCGTCGCCATGCCGCCCGCCACCGGCGCCCACGGCGGGGCCGACGAGATCCTCAACCGCTCGTTCTATTCCCCCGAGGCGCCGGCCGTCGATCCGCTGGGCCGTTTTGCGGGACACGAACAGGGCGCCCTGTCCATCCTCGTCGGCATCGCCGGCGTCGAATCGATCCGCACGAACCAGCCGGTCAACATCGATGAACTCGTCCCCTTCCGTTCCAGTGCCCGGAAACTGAGCGAGCTGGTCTGAGCCCACCGGGCGGCGCAGGGGGGGCCAGGTCTATCGTATTAGCTAATAATTCATTGCCCCCCCTTAATGGTTATCAGAGGGTGCGCCGTGCGCCCGAAGAAGAAGATATCCCAGACCCAGCTCGCCAAGGAACTCGGCGTCTCCCAGGCCCTGGTTTCCCTCGCCTTGAACGGACGCAGCGCCGGCATCAACCCCGATACCTACCAACGCATCTGGGACCGGGCCATCAGCATGGGCTATCTGCCCAAGGGGATGCGTGTGGAGTCCACGCCCGATGCCTCGCGCTCCGGGCAGATCGGCTACATCCTCCGCGCCCCTCTGCGGCTCTACATCCCCAGCACCTATTTCGGCCACGTGCAGCACGGCTTGCACAGTGAGCTCGAGCGGCTTGACCACCGGCTCACGTTCATCGGCGCCGAGGACGAGCTCGGGACCGAAAAGTTGCGCCAGATCTTCCATCCCAGCAATCAGCTCGGCGGCGTGGTCGTCCTGGGCGAGGTGGCCCGCCCGTTCATGCAGGAGCTGATGCGCCACACGCGGCGGGTTGTCGCCGTGTCCGCCCGTTACCCCGGCCTGTGCCATTCCGTGCTCGGCAATGAGCCCGAGGCCCTGACGCAGCTGGTCCGGCACCTTTTCAACCTCGGCCACCAACGCATCGGCTGGCTGGGCGGCAACTCCGCGCTCGGCCGCCACGACGCGCGGTTGAATGCCATGAAAGCCGCCATGCAGCCCCTCGGGCTCTCGCTGGATCCCCGCTACGCCGTGGTGGTGCAACAGGCGGACCGGGCCGAGGGCGCCGAGGCGATCCACGCCCTGCTGCCCTACGCCAAACGCAAGGACTTCCCCACCGCCTTCATCACCTACAATACCCAGATGGCCTACGGGGCGATCCTCACCCTGCAACGCGCAGGCTGGAAAGTGCCCGACGACATCAGTCTCGCTTCAGCGGACGTCTCGCGCCTGAGCGTGGAGGGCGTCATCCGCATCACCGGGGCCGGCACAAGTCCGGACAAGCTCGGCGAAGCGGCCGCGCGCCTGGTGACCGGCGAGGGTGTGCCCACCGAAGGCTACAGCGACTTGATTTTGCCGGCGCCGCTGGTCGTAGGTAACACTTCCGGCCCCGTCAGATAGGACCCGCCCGCGCCCTGGACAAGGGAACCTCATTTATTGCTTGGCATCTAATAATTATTAGATAACCATAAATCTCCCCTTTAACCCCGATTGCCCATGACCCCATACGACTACGGCGTGCTCGCCTTCTATTTCCTCTTCATGCTGGTGATCAGCTGGGTGTTCCGGCGCTTCATCACCAACGTGAGCGACTATTTCCGCAGCGGCGGCCAGGTCCTCTGGTGGATGGCCGGCGGGTCCGCCTTCATGGTCTCCTTCAGTGCCTGGACCTTCACCGGCGCCGCCAGCCGCGCCTACGATGACGGTTGGCCGATCATGATCATCTACGTGGGCAACGCGGTCGGCTTCTTCGTGAACGCCGCCTGGTTCGGCCCGAAGATCCGCCAATTGCGGGTCGTCACCGGCATGGAGGCCGTCCGCCAACGCTTCGGCCGCGCGAGCGAGCAGACCTTCACCTGGATCACCCTTCCGCTGCAGATGCTGACCGCCGGCATCTGGCTGTACGGTCTCGGGGTGTTTTTCTCGGCGGCCTTCGACATCGATGTGCAGCTGACCATCTTCGTCACCGGCATCTCGGTGTTGCTCATCTCCCTGCTCGGGGGCAGCTGGGCGGTGTTGGCCAGCGACTTCATCCAGGTGCTGATCCTGATGCCCGTGACCATTGTCACCTTGTTCCTCGCCATCGCACACGTCGGGGGCTGGTCCATCGCGATGGAGCGCCTTTCCGCCACCTCGCTGAACCTGAACAAGCTGATGACCGATGACTTTCTTCTCTTTTGGTGCATCGCGATGATCGTGAAACAGTTTCTGTCCACCAACAATCTGCACGACGCGTCCCGCTATCTCTGCGTCAAGGACGGCTCCCACGCGCGCAAGGCGGCCATTTTGGGCGGGACCCTCTTCCTCGTCGGCATCTTCATCTGGTTCATCCCGCCGATGCTGGCCACCATCACGCACCCCAACCTGTCCGCGACCTTCCCCAAGCTGAGCTCCCCCTCCGAGGGCTCCTTCTTCGCCATCGCCCAGTCCGTCTTCCCCGTCGGCATGATCGGCCTGCTGGTCAGCGGCATTTTCGCCGCAACGATGTCGTCCATGGACGCCGGCCTGAACAAGAACGCGGGCGTCTTCATCAAGAACTTCTACCAACCCATTCTCCGCCCGAATGCCACGGACCAGGAACTCCTCCGCGCGGGCAAGTTCACCACGATCGCGCTCGGCCTCGCGGTCATTATGGTCGCCATCTTCTACACCACGCTGAAAAACCTCACGCTCTTCGAGCTCATGGTCAAATTCCAGGTCCTCGTGTCCCTGCCCTACGTCGTGCCCCTGGTGCTGGGCCTCATCATCCGGCGCACCCCCGGCTGGACCGGTTGGTCCACGGTCGTGGTGTGCTTTATCACCAGCTTCCTGACCGAGCGTTACCTCAACATCGCCTGGGCGGCCCACAAGTTCGGCGTCATCGACGACCCCACCACTTGGGAGCGTCAGAACTGGGAACAGGGCATCGGCGTCTTCACCATCATGGGTGCCGGCCTGGCCTGGTTCCTCTTCGCCAGGCTGTTCTACAAGCACGAGTCCGCGGCGCAGAAAGCTTCCATCGAGCAAATGTGCCTGAATCTCGCCACCCCCGTCGACTACGCCAAGGAGGAGCTGGCCGCAACCGATGACAAGCAGTCCTGGCTCATCGGCTGGCTCTGCCTCCCGTACGGACTGGCGGTCTGCCTCATGGCCCTCATTCCCAATCCTCCGGTCGGCCGCCTCGCCTTCATCTTCTGCGGCGCGGTGGTGACCCTCATCGGCTGGCTGCTGGTCAAGCAGGCCCGCCGCCCCGCGCCCGCCCAATGACCCCTGCCGACCATCCGCTCGCCGGCCAACGCGCCCTGGTCACCGGTTCCTCGCAAGGCATCGGTCTCGGCCTCGCGCGCGCCCTCGCCGCCGCCGGGGCGCAAGTCACGCTGAATGGTCGCGATCCGGCAAAGCTCGCCGCCGCGGCCGCGGCCCTGCGGGCGGAAGGCCATGCCGGTGTCACGACCGCCGCGTTTGATGTCACCGACGAGGCTTCCATTTTGGCCGCCAACCCCGGCCCGGTGGACATCCTTGTGAACAACACCGGCATTCACCGGCGCGGGCCGCTCGAGTCCATGCCGCTGGCCGACTGGAACGCCGTGATCCAGGCCAACCTCACCTCGGCCTTTCTGGTCACCCGCGCCGTCGTCCCGGGCATGATCGAGCGCCGCTCGGGCAAGATCATCAACGTCTGCTCGCTCATGAGCGACCTCGCCCGCCCGACCACCGGCAACTACGCCGCCGCCAAGGGCGGTCTCAAGATGCTCACGCGCGCCATGTGCGCCGAGTGGGCCCGGCACAACGTGCAGGTCAACGGCCTCGCGCCCGGCTACATCCTGACCCCGCTCACGGCACCGCTGGCCGCCGACCCGAAGTTCGACGCGTGGATCAAAGGCCGCACCCCCGCGGGTCGCTGGGGCGAGGTCGCCGACCTCACCGGGGCCTGCGTTTTCCTCGCCTCGCCGGCCGCCAATTTCATCAACGGCCAGATCCTCACCGTCGACGGTGGCCTGAGCGCCGTCATCTGACCCACCGCATGAACCACCGCGGCAAAATCGTTCTCCTGCCCCCGCACCGCGTCTGGCGGACGTATCAGGGTGGACGGACGCTGGACCAGCTCGCGGGCAGCGCGACGCCGGCCGACTCCCACTTTCCCGAGGACTGGATCGCCTCGACGACGCGGGCCGTCAACGCCGGCCGGGAATCCATCCGCGAGGGCGTCTCCCCCGCCGTGATCGCCGGCGAGACCCAGGACTTCGCTACGTTGCTGGCCTCTGATCCCGATTATTTTCTCGGCTACCGTCACGCGGCGAAGTTCGGCGCGCAGCCCCAACTCCTCGTCAAGCTGCTCGATCCGTCGATCCGCCTCCATTTCCAGGCACACCCGACGGCGGACTTTGCACAACGGTTTCTGAATTCACCTTCCGGCAAGACCGAGGCCTACCACATCTTGGCCACCCGCCCGGAGATCACGCAGCCCTACCTTTATCTCGGCTTTCAACGGCCGCCCTCGCGCCAGCAGTTGCGTCGCCTGATCGAGACCCAGGACATCGCGGGCCTGGAGGCCTGCTTCGACCGGATTCCCGTGCGCCCCGGCGAGACCTACCTCGTCCCCGGTGGCGTGCCCCATGCCCTCGGTGAGGGCCTCTTGCTCGTCGAGGTGCAGGAACCCAGCGACCTGGTCGTGCGCTTCGAATTCGAGCGCGGGGGTTACGTGCTCCCGGAGTCCGCCCGTTTCATGGGCCGCGGTCTGGAGTTCTGTCTCGATGTGTTCGACTACAGCTCCTGGCCCGCCAACCGGCTGGCCGTCGAGGCCGCCTGCCCACCGCGCCGCCGCCGGGCGCTCGGACCCGATTCGTTTCAGGACGATCTCATCGGTCCCGAACGCACCCCCTGCTTCCAGGTCCGTCAATCGCACCTGCGGGGACCGGCCACCAAACAGGAGGACTCGGCCTACATCGCCATCGTCACCGCGGGGGCCTGCACCGTCACCGCCGGCGGGGAAACCCACCGGCTGAAGCCCTACGACAAATTCTTCTGCCCCGCCGGTCTGGGACCGGTCACTTTCTCCCCCTCCCCGACCGCCACGTTGCTCGAGTGCTATCCGCCCGCTTCCTGATTCTTTCATCATGCCGCGCCCCAACTCCATCCTCATCGCCGTAACGTCCAACGAGCTTCATGATTTTCTGCCCGGTTCCATGCTCGAGCAGGTCCGTGAGCTGAGCGCCCAGGTCACCCATTGGGACACCACCGGACGCACCCCCGCGGAATTTGCTGCCGCGCTCGAGGCCGCCAATCCGGAAGTGCTGATCGCCTGCTGGAAGACCCCCGCCCTTCCCGCCACCCTCCCCTCGAACCTCCGTTACGTGGCCTACCTGTGCGGTTCCGTCCGCCGGCTCATCAGCCGCGCCCACGTCGAGCAGGGACTGATCGTGACCAACTGGGGCGGCTCCATCAGCCGCATCGTCGCCGAGTGGGCCTTGTTCCACATTCTCTCCTGTCTCCGCCGGGCCACCCATTGGACGCTCGCCATGCACAACGAAGGCGCCTGGAAGGACGGTGGCACGGAAACCGCCTCCCTCTTCGGCCGGCGCATCGGCATCCATGGCTACGGCCAGATCGCCCGCGAGCTGGTGCAGCTGCTGCGTCCGTTCCAGGTCACCCTCTCCAGTTTCGCACCCGACATCACCCCGGAGATCGAGTCGGCCCAGGGTATCCGGCGCGCCTCGTCCCTCGAATCCCTCTTCGCCGACAACGACGTCATCGTCGAACTCGCCCCGCTCACCCCGGCCACCACCGGCATCGTGAAGGAAAGCCACCTCCGCCTGATCCGGCCGGGAGGGGTCTTCGTCAATGTCGGCCGCGGCGCCGTCGTCGACGAGGCCGCGTTGCTGCGCGTTGCCCAGGAGGGCAAGATCATGGTCGGTCTCGACGTCTATGGCATCGAGCCGCTGCCGGCCAACTCCCCCTTCCGCGGCCTCCGCAATGTCTCACTCACCCCGCACATCGCGGGTCCCACCACGGATCGCCGCTGCGACGCCGGTGCCTTTACGGTGGAAAACCTCACCGCCTATGCCTCCGGCCGGCCGCTGCGCGCGGTTGTGACCCCCGCGGTTTACGATACCTCCACCTGAGGACGTGTCCGTCGCCCAGAACGCAACCCCCTCCTCATCCTGCCCATGACCCAGCCACTTCCTGAAAACTCCCGCCGCGCCTTCCTGAGCCAAGCCATGAAACTGGGCGCCGGTTCGCTGCTGGTCGGTTCCGCCGCACGGGCGCACGCCGCGAATCCCGGTGGCAGCGGCGCGACCACCGTCGCGGCCTCCGCGCCACTGCCCGCCGCCTACCGTCACTGGCAGGACTCGGCCCGCCGCCTCATCGAACCGCTGGCCGCGCTCATGCAACCCGGCCGGGCCGACCTGGACATCGCCGGCGCCCCCAGCGACCACGACCGGCAGGCGGACCGGCTGGAAAGCTTTGCGCGACCGCTCACCCTCGCCGCTTTTTGGCTGCAATCGGCCGCCCGCCCTGAGGACGCAGCCTTGCGCGAAAAGATCGCGACCTGGTTCCGCGCCGGCCTCGTCGCCGGGACCGACCCGGCAGGCCCGCACTATTGGGGACCCGACGCCTCCTACCACCAGCATCACGTCGAGATGGGCCTGACCGCCATCGCGCTCCAGCTCGCCGAGCGCGATCTGTGGACCCCGCTCGCCGCGGCGGAAAAGGTGCAGGTCGCCCGCTGGTTCGCCAGCTGCCGCGGCGGCGGCATCGTCAACAACAACCACCTGTTCATGTCGGTGCACATCCTCGAGTTTCTCGGGCACCACGGCTACGCCCACCGCACCGACCGCACGATCATCAACGCCCATCTCAACCAGCTGGAAACGATGTATCGCGGCGGCGGCTGGTTCGAGGACGGCATCAACCAGGCCTACGATCACTACAACGCCTACGCCTTCCACTTCTACGGCCTGATGTGGGCCCACCTGCACGGCGCCCAGGACGCGACCCGCGCCCAACGCTGGCGGGATTGGGCGCATCTGTTCGTCCGGGACTACCAATATTTCTTCGCGGCCAGCGGCGAGCACCCGGCCTTCGGCCGCTCGATCACCTATCGTTTCAACTGCCTCAACGTCTTCGGACTCGCGCTCGCGGAAAAGTGCACGGACCTCGCGCCCGGCATGTTGCGCCGACTCTGCACGCGCAACCTCGACTTCTTCCTCTCACGCCCGATCTACACGACGCAGGGCGCGTTGGCGCCGGGTTTCACCGACGTGTTCCCCAAGATCATCGAACCCTACTCCGCGCCCGCTTCGCCGTATTGGGCCGCGAAGGGCTTCACCCCGCTGCTGCTCCCGCCCGGGCACGCCTTCTGGAACGATCCCGAGCTCCCGCTGCCGGCCGAACAAGGCTTCGTGCACGTCATGACCGCGCCCGGCCTCGTCACCCGCAGCGTCCCGAGCGGCGAAATCGAGATTCTCAACGCCGGTTCCATGGTCGGCAACACGCAGCTCCGCTACGGCGCGTGGAAATGGAGCAAGCTCAGCTACCGCACCGGCGTCCACTTCTGCTACGCCTTCCCGGAGATCGCCAACGTCTCGCTCGACAGCGCGCTGACGGCCGAGGTCGATGACGGCCGCCGCTTCGCCCGGCACTCCACCGTGGCCATCGAGCTGGACTCCGACCACCTCGGCTACAGCTGGAACCTCGGATTCAAGACCGGCCAGGTGAACACCTCCGTCGAGACCTTCGTCTTCTGGCACGCCGGCTGGCTGCTGCACGTGCACACCTACGAGGCGCGCCAGCCCGTCGTGTTGCGCGTCGGCGGCTTCGCGCTGCCGCTGCGAGAAGGTGTAGGGTCGGCGCTTGTCGCCGGACCACGGCCGGCCGACAAACGACAGCCCGACAGCTTGGAGTATTTCTCCCCGGACGGCCGCGGCACGGCGATCCAGCCGCTCCTCGGTTTCACCGGCGCCGAATGGGACACCCGCTTCGATGACACCACCGAGCGCAGCCATGTCGCCGCTCCTTATCACGCCACCCCGGTCTTGAAGGCCGATCGTCACGCCGGCACCGGTGTCCTCGCCGCCCTTTCCTGGGCCTGCTCCGACCGCGCCGACTCCGCCCCTTGGTCGGTGTCCACCGCCACCGCCGGCGCCTGGAAACTCACCCACCCGAAACTCGGCGACTGGGAAATCCGTCACTGGTCCCTGCCCGCCCTCCCCAATCCGTTGTCACGTAATACGTGACATGTTTACTGCCGCCATGATCCGTACTTCCCACTCACTCACGCTCCTCCTGGGCCTTGCTGCGGCGGTCCTGCCCGCTTCGCTCGCCGCCCGCGATGCCGCGCCCGCCGGATTCTACGACGGCTACACCGGTTTTGCCATGGCCGCCGAGCCGGTGTTGCCCGCCCGGGAAGTCCATCCTTCGCTCTGGTTCCGCTCCGAGGACCTGCCGGCCCTCAAGGCGAGACTCTCGGCCGATGAGTTCGCGCGCAGCCGCTGGGCTGCCGTGCTGCAAATGGCCGACCTCGCGAAGCCGGACCTGCCGGCGCCCACGGCCAAGGACACGACCACGGTGATCCACAAATATTACGGCGCGATGTCGATTGCCGCCCGGGCCCATGCGCTGGTCTCGCTGCTGGTGGACGATCCTTCGCTCCAGGCCGCCCATCGCCAGCGCGCGGTCGACCTGCTGCTCCGCGCCTACGACGGGCCGATCTTCGAGCTGGATTCCAGCATCAAGGGGAGCCCGGTCGACGAGATCTACCGCGGTTCCTGGCTGCAAAACTACGCCCATGCCTACGACTGCATCCAGCCCTCGCTCGCGCCGGACACCGACCGGAGCATCCGTGAACGCCTCGCGCGCGAGGCCCAGTGCGTTTTCGACAACCTCTACAAGTGGACGCCTGAAAGTCCTCACAACCATCTCTCCAAGCCCGCCTGGGGCCTTGGCTCCATCGCGCTCGCGCTCTCCGCCCATCAGCACGCCCGCGACTGGCTGGGCCGCGCGATCGAGGCGGCCAACAAGAACACGCGCTACTTTTTCAGCGGCGACGGGATTTACCGCGAGGGTTCGCACTACCTGATCTTTTCGCTGACCAACTTCGTCCCCTTCCTCTACCACTACCGCAACGTTTCCGGCGTGGACGGCTTCACCGCCTTCCAACCGGTGTTCGAAAACATGGTCGAGGTCCGCAACAGCCACGGCTGGCTCCCCAACCTGGAGGATTCCTACATCCGGCCGACCCCGACCCACTTGGTCGCCGCCGCCTACCGCGGCACGAAAACGAAGCTGCACTCCACCGCCCCGCTGTCCGAGATCCTCGCCTGGAGCTACCAGACCACGGATCTCGCGCCGTTTGAACAGGAGCGCAGCGAGACCGGCTTCAACTACACGGGCGCCAGCTGGGACTACCCGCTGGAAATCGACGAGCTGCTCACGCACGACGGCTCCCTCCGCGCCACGGCGCCGGACTGCGATCCGAACATTTTTCTCGCCGGCGGCCAGGCGGTCCTGCGCAACGCCTGGTCCACCGGCGATGCCGGCCAACGTTACCTGCTCTTTCACGGCGTCGCCGTCGCCGACAATCACAACCACGATGACCAGCTGAGCTTCATTCTGGAAGCCGAGGGCCAGCTGATGTGCTCGGACACCGGCTACTCGCGCGGCACCTACGCCGGGGCCGAGCGCACCGAATGGTACAACACCGCCGCCGCCCACAACACGCTGACCTTTGACGGCCAGCCGGCCGGCAAGAAGCCGTCCAACGTCAGGCCGCGCACCACCCAACACGAGGAACCGGGGCTGGTTGTCGTCCAGAAAACCCAATCCGGCCTGCCCAAGAGCGCCGTGTGGCAACGCACGATCTGCTGGATCGCCGGGGACTACTATGCGGTCGTCGACCGGGTCGAGGCGAAGCAACCCGTCGCCATCAAGGCCTTTCTCCACGGCGGCCGCGGTTCCCTCTCCACCGACGGAACCGAGCGTACCTGGTCCTACTCCACCGACCGCTACGGTCCGGCCGCGCGCCTGCGCTCGTGGATTGCCGCACCCGGCGCGACCACCGTGGTCAAGGAGGGTGAGCTCACCTACATCAAGGGTGACTACGCCGCGTTCCCCTATCTCGAGACGGGCGCCGCAAGCGTTTCCTCTCCCTGGGTCACCCTGCTGAAACCCGCCGCAGTCGACGAGACCGCGCCCTTCACCGTCCATGACCAGAGCACGGAGAACCAATCGGCGTTCCTCGTGACCACCGCCAGCCACCGCACGCTGATCGCGGCCCGGACCAAGTCCGCGCCGGTCGTCGCGCTCGACGGCGTGGAGACCGACGCGGCGCTGGTCGTCGTACGGCGCGACCTCACGGGCAAGGTGCTCAATCGTTACGTCACCGACGCCACCTATCTGCGCATCGACGGTCAGAATGTGATGTTACCTTGAGGTATCCGCGAGTAATCTACGGAATGCGTTTGTCCCTCCCCATGAAAACAGTCCTTGGTTTCCTGCTGCTGGCCGGATCCGCCCTGGCCCTGCCCCCTTATCTCCACACGCCGGCCGAGCTGTCGGCGCTCGCTGCGGAGGCGCCGGCCGCGCTTAAAAAGGTCGTGACGACTGTGGTCGACAAACAGGTCGCGGCTCCCAGCGGCGATCCGCACGATTACGTCAGTTTCGCCCGTTACTATTGGCCGGATCCCAAAAAGCCCGACGGCCTGCCCTACGTCAGCCGTGACGGTCAGCACAACCAGGCACAGGTCGCCCGCGGAGACCGGCACCGCATCGGCGAATTCTGCGAAACCGTCGACACCCTCGCCGCCGCCTGGGCGGTCAACCGGGACGAGGCCGCCGCGCGCCGCGCCGGGGAGTGGCTCCGCGCCTGGTTCGTCACGCCCGCCACGCGCATGAACCCCCATCTGGAATACGCCCAGGTGCGGTTGGGCCATAACAAAAATCAAGGCAACCCATCCGGCATGCTCGACTCCCGGGGTTTCGCCAATGTCGTCGACGCCTTGCGCCTGCTTGACGATTCACCGGCGCTCACCGCCGAGGAAAAAACGGCCATCCGCAGCTGGTTCGGGCAATTCCTGGACTGGTTCACCACCGCCAAGATCGCGGTCGCCGAACGAAAGGCCAAAAACAACCACGGCTCCTGGTATTTCGCGCAAGCCGTACCGATCGCCCGCTACCTCGGCCGCGACGACCTCGCGCGCACGCTGTGCGAGGAGAGCCGGACGCTGTTCTGCCATCAGATCCAGCCTGACGGCAGTCAGCCCGAGGAAATCCGCCGCGTGGACGGCCTCGGCTACAGCCGCTTCAATCTCGAAGCCCAGTTCCAGGTGGTGCGCCAGGCCGCCGGCCTCGGACTCGACCTGTGGCACTACACCGCCCCGAATGGTGCGAGCCTGAGGGCGGCGCTGGATTTTCTCCGGCCTTACAACGCCGCGCCCGAGAAGTGGCCGCACTCGCAGCACGAAAAACTCAAACCCGGCTTCCTCGACGAGCTCATCCAACAGGCCGCGGAGTTTGATCGCACCCTCCCGCGCGCGTCATGATCGGGCGTGTCACGCTCTGCCTGCTCGGCCTGTGTGGCGGACTCGTCGCCCAGGAAAATGGCGCCGACAAGACCCCGGCCGCGAAAAACGTGGCGACCCCGCTCACGCTGCCGGGAGCCGAGACTTTTGTTTACCATGACGTCGCCCCCGAGCCGATGCGCCTGCATGTCTTCAAGCCAAAGGGCTGGTCGGCCACGGACACCCGCCCGGCTTGGATCCACTTTTTTGGCGGCGGCTTCGTCAACGGCACCCCACTGCAATCCGCCGGCATGGGACGCAATGCCGCCAAACTCGGGATGGTGGGCGTCGCCGTTGATTACCGCGTGAAGAATCGCCACGGCACCGACGCATCGAAGTGCGTCGCCGACGCGCGGGCGGCGTTGCACTGGGTGCAGACGCACGCCGCCGAGCTTGGCATCGACCCCGCCCGCGTGGTCGTCAGCGGCTCCTCCGCCGGCGGCCACCTCGCTCTCTGGACGGCCATCACCGCAACCCCGTGGGGCAGCGACCCCGCCGAGGCCCCACTCGCCAAGCCTGCCGCCCTCATTCTCATCAGCCCGGCGGCCGACACCTCCGAAGTCGCCGGTCAACGGGCCGAGCGCTTTGCCGGACACGGCACCGCCCTTTCTCCCCAGCAGCATCTCGACGACATGATGCCACCCGTGCTCCTGTTTCACGGCGACGCCGACCAGGTGGTCCCCTACCGGTACGCGGTCGCCCTGGACCAGCAGCTGCGCGCCACCGGCAACGACTGCACCTTCATCAGGATACCCGGCGGCGGCCACGGCCTCACCAGCGCCGAGTGGAAGAACCGGGCCAACGACCTGATGACGGCATTTCTGAGCCGGTTAAAGATCCTCCCCGTGGAAATGCGGCGGTAGGACGGTGAGTCTCCCCATTCCCGAGGTCCCGGCAACACACCCCGGCGCCGCGCGCCACCCCTCTTGATAGAGGGGAATAAAAACTTGCGGATCCGTAGTCCCCTCTATCAAGAGGGGTGCCCGGCAGGGCGGGGTGTGTCGGCTCGATCTGAAACATCTTACGTGCATCGCTTGGAGCATTCCGTCCCCATCCTTCGCTCCTTCCGCTCCATTGTTTCGCGAAATAATGTGAAGGACTTCCGGGCCGCGCGGTGTTATGCGGTTAACTGTCAGCCTACCCCACCCCGCCATGACGAATCCGCCTGATCCTCTCGATCCCCTGCTGGAGCGCTGGTCCGATACGCCCGCCCCACCCCCGCGGCTCGCGGCCGAGGTCTGGCACCGCATCGCCCTGCAGGAAAATGACGCCCCGCCGCCGGTCGGGTGGTGGGTGACCATCGAGGCCTGGTTTGCCCGGCCTCCGTTTGTCGTGATGTTTGTCGCCAGTTGCGCGCTGCTGGGCCTGTTCCTGGCGGAGGTGCGCATCAACCGGATCCAGCACGAGCGGAGCCAGCAGCTGGCCCGCAGCTACCTGCAGCTGATTGACCCGCTCCTCGCGGTGCAAAACAAGGAGCCCCGGTCATGAACCGCACGATCCTCTTCCTGTTGCTGGGTCTCGGCGCAGGCCTGACCGCCCATTTCAGCTACCTGCGGCTGAATGCCGTGCCGCCAACCGACTCGCTCGAGGGCCAGCTGGCCTGGATGCGCAGCGAGCTGGAGCTGAGCGACGCCCAGTTTGCGCAGATCAAGCAGCTGCACGAGGCCTCCAGCCCGCGGTTGCACGCCATGACCGCGCAGGTGTCGCAATTGCAGGCCGAGCTGACGGCATTCGAGCAGACCCGCCGCAACAGCGACCGCGTCGACTTTCTGGAATTTGCGCGCTTCGTGGAGGCCCGGCGCCAGCTCAACGCGGCCTGCCGCGACTCCACCCAGCAGCTGGTGATGGCCTCCGCCGAGATCATGAACCCCAGGCAAAGGGAGCGTTACATCCAGCTCGTGACGGCGGCCGGACCGCTGGCCGCCCTGATGCTGAACTGAGGCGACCCACCGCGTGCCGTGCCCGTTGATCCCGTCACCGACCGCAGCGACCTCCTCGCCCTGCAGCAGGGTGAAGCAGCGGCGTTGAACCGGCTGATCGCGCGGTGGCAGCGGCCGCTGCATCACTTCGCCTACCGCTACGTCCAGAACACGACCGATGCCGCCGATCTGGCGGCGGCGACCTTCGTGCGGCTCTACCAGCAGCGCCTGCGGCTGCGACCCGATACCAAACTGAGCGCGTGGCTGTTCACCACTCTCGCCAACCTCTGCCACAACCACCACCGCTGGAAACGGCGTCACCCCACGTTCGCCCTGGACGCCCCGACCGGCGAAGCCGGCCAGACGGCCGGTGACCAGCTGGTGGCCGACCAACCCGCTCCCGCCGACCGGCTCGAGCAGCAGGAGACCGTGGCCGCCGTGCGCGCGGCCATCGACCGGCTGCCTCACGATCTCAAGGTCACGCTGCTGCTGCACCAGTATGACCGGCTCTCCCATCTGGAGATCGGTGAGATCACCGGCTGCTCCGTCCGCGGCGTCGAAACCCGGCTCTACCGGGCCCGGAAGCAGTTGCGGCTGCTCCTCGCAGATTTCATCGCAGCCAGTCCTCCGGCGCCGTCCCCGATTCTCGCGGACACCGCGATCAGCCATCGGGCAAAGTTGTAGCCGGCCACCGACCGGTGAATCTATTGGGGACCACGCAAAGAAGCGACACACCCCGGCGCTTCGCGCCACCCCTCTTTCCAGAGGGGACCCAGTCAACCCGACTTAAAATCCCCTCTAGGAAGAGGGGTGCCCGACAGGGCGGGGTGTGTTGGGGACCGGTGCAAGCAGGCCGCGCCCAGTGTCACACGTTGATGAAAACCTCCGTAGTTTCCGCAGAACACGTGGCCACAGTGAACTCAAGAATCGAAATTTGAGACCGGGCGATCCCACCACATTCCTTCATCTCGAAGGTGAGTCGAGCCACGCACGGCAAGTATCGATCTCCACTCTATAATCTCTGTGGCCTCTGTGTTTCAAAAACCTGTTTTCTGAGTTGAATGAAAGGTCGCCCATCTCGCAGCCAGACTCGTCCCGCCGCAATGCGCAGGCCAGATGTCGCCGCCTCCGGCCCACGCAAAAACCCGGGGCCGTAGACCCCGGGTCGGGAAAACCTGTCCGTTCTCAGTCTTCGCGCCGCCTACTTCGGGCCGAACGCGAATTCCTGACTGACCTGCAGCAACACGGGTTCGCCTTTGTGCGTGGGCGGTTCGAACGACCACTCCTTCACCGCCGTGACGGCGAGATTGGCCAGCACGTCGTTGGACCAGCTGAGTGCACCGGGCAGACGGACCTTGCCGGTTTCATCGACGTAGAAGTCGACCACCACCTTCCCTTTCACGCCCTTGTCGGCAAGTTCCTTGGGATAGCCGGGCGACACCACCTTGATGGGCACGGGAATGCGGTCGATTTCACTCAGCTTGTAGGCGCGGAAGCCCAGGCCGCCCGGCCGGAGCCGCTCCAGATAATTCTGGAAGCCTTCGATGCCGCTCTGGCTGATGACCACTCCCGACCGGGAGAAGACGAAATGGACTTCGCGGATCGTGCCCCACTTCTCACCGCGCAGCCGGGTGGTCTCGTACTGCCACTGCTTGAGCGCCTCGACGGCTTCATCGGCGAACTCCTTGCGGGTGTATCCGGTCACCAACCAGTCTTCGAGCTGGTCCTTGAGGTCGATCTTGATGACGACCCACGCGTCACCTTCCATGACGACGGTATTTTGCAGCTTCATCGGGAAAGTAGGCCGGGTCGTCTGAATGATCTTCAGCGGGACATAGTCGGCCGACGACGAAAAGAACTGCGCGGGGGCCGGGACAGCCAGAGCAAGCCCGAGGAGGAGCAGAACGCTGGGGAAATATTGGGTAGGCATGAGCAGGCGGGGTTGTACGGTGCATAACACCGTCCGGCAGCCGGCCCCTTCCGCCAAAATGAACCGCCCCGCCTCGCGCGGGCCGCGGGTGTGAGCGGGCCCGCCTGCGAAGGTCGAAAAAAAAGGCCGCCCGTAGGCGGCCTTGGCGGTGGCAAACGTGTCCGGTTCCTCAGAACTTCGTCGACACGGTCAGGATGAAGCGGCGCGGGGCACCGCGCGACTGGTTGGCATTCCAATATTGGGTGTCGGCCAGGTTCTTCACGGCGAGTGTGCCGGACCATTTCTGCTTCCCGATCTTCCAGTCGCGACCCACCGTCATGTCGTAGATGATGTTGGAATCGAGGAAGAGCGTGGGGTTGGCCGAGCGTTGGGCCTTGTCACCGGTGTAGACGAAGCCGGCGCCGATCCACCAGTCCTTAAGCGGACCGTCGACGAAGCTGTAGCGGGACCACAGCGAGGCCAGATGCTCCGCGGAACCTTCCGGCACCGCGCCCAAAATGAGGGCCTTGGCTTCGTTGTAGGCGGCCACGTAGGCGGCTTGCGTCGCGAGGTCGGTAAGGGGAGCACCGCTGTAGACGGGATTGGTCGCAAACTCGGCCTTGGTCGTCTTGATATCCATCCCGGTGTAGCTGGCATAAACCTGCCAGTTGTTCATCGGGGACCAGGTGAGTTCAACCTCGACGCCTTCGCTCTGGTCAACCGTACCCTGGCTGTTGAGCGTCGGGAAGGTGCCGTCCGGGGCGGTCTGGCGGAAGCGCAGCACGCGGTCGACGCGCTCCAGGTGGAACAGGGAAACGGTCGAGGACACGCGTCCTTCCAGGAAATCGGTCTTCACCCCCACCTCGTATCCGCTGCCGGTGGTGGGCTTGGCGGGCGTGGAGACGGTGACCGGGTTGCCGGCACCGGAAGGCAGCGACGGGTTGTAGGCGGGATTCCATGCCGTCAACGAACGCTCCTCGATGAAGAACGACTCGGAGTAATTGGCGAACAGCAGCATGTCACGGCGCACCTTGAAACCCACACCGAACTGCGGCGTGGTGGCGCTCTCCTCATATTTGGAGCCGACGGTGGCGGGTCCCGGCGTGGTGGCCACCGTGGGGAGGAAATTGGTGCCGATGGTCCAGGTCTTGTTGTAGCGGGCGCCGCCGATCAAAATGAGGCGGTCCTTGAAGAAGCTCGCATTCAACAGGGCATAGGCGGCGCTTTCCTCGCCATGCGTGTTGTTGAAGACCTCGATGTTGGGGATGTCCGCCGTGTTGTAGGTGGGCGTGTGGTCCCAAGTGGAGGGATTGTTGTAATCCCAGGGCTGGAAATGCTGGCCCGGCGTGGTGCTGGCGTTCGGTGTGGTGGCTGGCGGCGTGGTATTGCTGGCCCGACGGAAACCGTTCGTGCCGATCTGGCTGAGCAGCACACCGAAGAGCGGCTTCACCTTGATTCCACCGATATCGACGAGGCCGGAGATTTCCGCCTGGTAGGTCCGCGTGTCTCCACCGGATTCCTCGAGTCGCTTGCGGCGGGTCAGCAGGGAGCTGGCCGTCTTGGTCGGGTCGGCCAGCACGGCGGCCGGGTTGGCGGCCAGCTCGGCCACATAATCAAAGCGGTTCTTCGTGGCGAGGTAGGCGGCGGTCGGGTTGGTCGTGAACTCAGCCAGACCGGTCAGCTTGTTGCTGAGCTTGTAGTCATCCCAGCCAAAGTTGGCGCGGGCGCGCCAGTTGGTGCCCAGTTTCACGTTCAACTCGGCGTTGAAGTTGTTGAAATCCGAGGTGCGGTAATCGCCGTCGCCGGGATAGTTGAAGTCACGGGGCAAGGGAGGATAACCGATGAAACCGAGGTTGAGATTGCCGGCGTCGATGTACGCCTGCGCCCGGGCGCGATCCGCCAGGCGGGCAAAATTACCGGAGGTCGCCGTGATCGGCACCGCCAGATTCGGGCTCATGCTGATCAGCGGATTCTGGACCTTGTGGAAGGTTTCAAAGTCGAGGATCAGGGAGACATTGTCGTGCAACTTGACGTCAAAGCTGCCGGCCACGACGCCCGAATGCCCGGCGCTGGGGTTTGCCCAGGCCAGTGAATTCTCGTACGAGGCGATGAGGCGGCCGTTGACGCGCCCGTCAACCAGCACGCGGTTGATGTCCACATCCGTGCGCCAAAAACTGTCGGTGCCCACCTGTTGCTTGATCTTGACGAAATTCTTGTTGGTCGCGCGCTTCGTGATGTAGTTGACCGTGCCACCCGGGGTGATCTGGCCATAGAGCAGCGAGGCCGGACCCTTGACCACTTCCACGCGCTCGATGTTGGCCGAGTCCACATAGCGGCCGCCGCTGAAGCCGTTGCGCTGGGGCGTCACATCGCCGTCAAAGCCACGGATGGAATAACGGTTGTTGCCCTGGGTGAACTCCTTGGCGCCGCTGGTGACGCCGGGGGCGAAGCTCACGATGTCCAGCAGCTCGAGGGCGCCGATGTCCTCGATGAACTGGCCCGTGAACGCGCTGATCGCAAAAGGCAGGTCCTTGATCGGCGTGTCCACGCGGGTGGCGGAGACGGAGTTGGTCGCGCGGTAACCGACGTCCTGCTCGGTGGAAACGGTGAAAGTTGGCAGGACGATGGTCTCGGACTTCGCCGCCGGCGCGGCTACCTGGGCAAAGGCACTGAGGGCAACAAAGGCGAAGCCGCAAGCTGCGGCCCGCCTGAACAGGGCGGTGGATCGGGTGGTCATACGGTGGTGGGGTTGGGTAAGAGAAATGATTAATAATTATTAATATTGAAGCATGACAAGTCTTTTTTATAGCAAGAAATGCCTGTTACTTATTAGACCGCTCCGAACGCGCGGACCGCCGACGCGATCCGGCCGCGCCCTCGCCCCGACCGAACGTCCGTCCGGTCGAGCGCCTAACGGGCCCGGCTCACGCGGCGCTTGGGACGCGGGGTGGGAGCAGACTGCGTCCGCACGCTCTGCCCGTCCATCCAGGTCGCTCCGATCAGGGTCGCCCGGGGGAACTCCTGTACCCCGGTTTCATTGTTGTGGATCTGGCTCACCACCATGTCCACCGCGGCCTCGCCGGTGACAAAATTGTGCTGGTTCAGGCCGGCGATCTCTGGCCGGGTGGCGCGCCACTCCAGTTGGATCACACCCATGTCCTCCGGCACGCGCCGGCCCGATTCCTTGAGCCAGGCGATGACGTTGTTGTAGAGCGTGAAGATGACATCCGGCTGGTGCTCCTGCAGCCAGGCGTGGAACCCCGGCGGCTCCGACTGCGCCCCGGTCTGCTGGGTGAACATCGGCAGGTGCTGGGTGGTCGGCAGCAGGGTCCGCTGGGCAGTGAGGTAACCGGCCGAAAACCGCCGTTCCACCAGCGCGTCGATCACATCGTCCAGCACCAGACCGGGGCGCCGGTAACCGAGCGCCAGCGCCCGCTCCATCGCCGTCAGCGCGAGATGGTGGTGATCCACGCAGCAGAACGACAGGGCCGGATCCCGCGTGCGCACCCCCGTCACCACCGTGGGCAACTCGGCCCAGACGGGCCGCAGGGCATCCGGCAGGTGGGTCGTGTCCATAAGCCCCACCAGTACCACCCCTTTGATGCCTCGCGCGTGCAAAATCCGCAGCCAGCGCTCCACGTTGAGCGTGGGATCGTGCAGCCAGAAACGGTCAAAGCTGTAACCCAGCTTCGCCGCCCGGCTCTCGCAGCCTTCCACATAGGTGGGAATGGTCGGATGGGTGCGGAACGCCCGGGAATCGCGATTGGCGTTCACCAGGGCAAGCTTCGCCTGCAGGCGTGCCGTCCGGCTGGACCGGAGTTGCGCCATCAACTGCGAGACCACCGCGTTCGGCCGGTAGCCAAGCTTCGCCGCGGCCTTGCGGATGCGCTCGCGGGTGGACTCGGGGATCTGCCGGTCACCCCGCAGGGCGAGTGAGACGGTATTCTTGGAATAGCCGACCTGACGGGCGATGTCGTTGAGCGTGGGGCGGGCCATGGCAGCAGTCCCCCTGTTTCCCGCCAATTCATCGAACCGTCAAGTAAGTCGTGACCGCACCAGCCGACCCCGGGCTGGTTTTGGCCACATTACGGTCATGCCTTTCCCTTGGTTGACCCCCCTTTCCGGTGTATCTACAAACTTTCCTCCAACCCCATGTTCACACTCGGCATTGATTACGGCACCAACTCCGTCCGCGGCCTCGTGGTACGCTGCAAGGACGGCAAGGAATTCGGCACCTGCATCGTCAACTACCCCAGCGGCACGCAGGGTGTCCTGCTCGACCCGCGCGATCACAACGTCGCGCGTCAGCATCCGGGCGACTATCTTTTCGGTCTGCAAAAGGCCGTCAAGGGAGCCCTCGCCCAGGCCAAGAAACAGCCCGGCTTTTCCGCCGACAAGGTCATCGGCCTCGGGGTCGACACCACCGGTTCCAGCCCGATCCCGGTCGACGCGTCGAATCGCGCCCTCGCCGCCGACAAGAAATGGGCCGCGAATCTCGCGGCCCAATGCTGGCTCTGGAAGGATCACACCAGCTGGCGCGAAGCCGCCCAGATCACCGCCCTCGCCGCGCAACACCGCCCGCAATACATCGCCAAGTGCGGCAACACCTACTCTTCCGAATGGTTCTGGGCCAAGCTCTGGCACTGCGCCAACACCGCGCCCAAAGTCTTCGCCGCCGCCTACTCCTGGGTGGAACTCTGCGACTGGATTCCCGCCGTGCTCGCCGGCGTGACCGATCCGCGCGCCGTCCAGCGCGGCGTCTGCGCCGCGGGCCACAAGGCCCTCTACGCCGAGGACTGGGGCGGCCTGCCGGACAAGGAATTCCTCGCCCTGCTCGACCCGCGCCTCGCGGACCTGCGCGACCGCCTCTACGAGAAAGCCCATGACGCCAGCCAATCCGCGGGCAACCTCTCGCCCGAATGGGCGAAGACGCTTGGCCTGCCCGCCGGCATCCCGATAGCGATCGGCGAATTCGACGTGCATTACGGCGCCATCGGCTGCGGAGTCGCCGAAGGCACCCTCGTCAAGGTCATCGGCACCTCCACCTGCGACTGCGGCGTCGTTTCCGCCAGCAAGGCCGTGCCTGACATCCCCGGCATCTGCGGCATCGTCAAGGGCGCCATCCTCCCGGGCTTCTACGGCCTTGAGGCCGGGCAGAGCGCGGTCGGTGATATTTTCAAGTGGTACGTCGAGGGCGTGCTCGGTGACGCGAAACTCCACGCCAAACTCACCGCCGACGCCGCCAAGCTGAAGCCCGGCCAGAGCGGCCTGCTCGCGCTCGATTGGAACAACGGCAACCGCACCGTGCTGGTCGACCAGCGCCTGACCGGTCTGCTCGTCGGCCAGACGCTCTACACCACCCCGGCGGAGATCTACCGCGCGCTCATCGAGGCCACGGCCTTCGGCGCCCGCGCCATCATCGAACGCTTCAAGGAATACGGCGTGCCCATCGACCGCGTCGTCTGCGCCGGCGGCATCGCCGAGAAGAATCCGCTGCTGATGCAGATCTACGCCGACATCACCGGCTGCACGATGCTCGTCGCCGGATCCTCCCAAGCCTGCGCCCTCGGCTCGGCCGTGAGCGCCGCCGTCCTCGCCGGCGCCCACCCGGATTTCCCGACCGCACAAGAGAAGATGACGTCCCTCAAAAAGGTCGCCTACAAGCCCAAGGCTGCGGCGCAGAAAACCTACAACCAGCTCTACGCCCTCTACCGCCAGCTTCACGACAGCTTCGGCGGCCGCGGCCCCTCCGCCGACCTTGGCGGGGTGATGAAAGAACTGCTCACGATCAAGGAAACCGTGCGGTAGGACCGGTCTCCGACCGGTCCCGGCCAGTCAAAGACTGGCCCTACCCTGCTCACTACTCGCCACTCACCTCTCCTCCTTCCCATGAAACTCCTCGCCTCCCCTGAAATCTGGTTCGTCTGCGGTTCGCAGCACCTTTATGGCCCCGGTCCGCTCAAGCAGGTGGCCGCCAACGCCAAGGTCGTCGCCGACGCCCTCGGCGCCTCGAAAAAGCTGCCGCTGAAGACCGTCTTCAAGGCCCTCCTCACCACGCCCGACGAGATCACCAACGTGATGCTCGCCGCCAACAACGACGCCAACTGCGCCGGGCTCGTGCTCTGGATGCACACGTTCTCACCGTCGAAGATGTGGATCCGCGGTCTCGGTCTGCTGAAGAAGCCCTTCCTCCACCTGCACACGCAGTTCAACCGCGACCTGCCGTGGAAGACGATCGACATGGATTTCATGAACCTCAACCAGGCCGCCCACGGCGACCGCGAGGCCGGGTTCATCCACACGCGCATGCGCCTCGGCCGCAAGGTCGTCGTCGGTCACTGGACCGACCCCGAAGTCCATGAGCGCATCGCCGCTTGGCAGCGCGCCGCCCGCGCCTGGCATGACTGGCAGGGCGCGAAGTTCGTCCGCTTCGGCGACAACATGCGCCAGGTCGCCGTCACCGAGGGCGACAAGGTCGCCACGGAGATGAAATTCGGTTTCGCCGTTAACACCCACGGCGTCGGCGATCTCGTCGCCGTCGTCGATGCGGTCAAGGACACCGACATCACCGACCTCTGCGCCGACTACGAAAAAACCTACAAGGTTGTCTCGGCCCTGAAGAAAGGCGGCAAACGCCATCAGGAGCTCCGTTACAGCGCGCGCCTCGAGCTCGGCATGGCCGCCTTCCTCGAGGCCGGCGGCTACAAGGGCTTCACTGACACCTTCGAGGACCTGCACGGTCTGCGCCAGCTGCCCGGCATGGCCACGCAGCGCCTGATGGGCATGGGTTACGGCTTCGGCGGCGAGGGCGACTGGAAGACCGCAACCCTCGTCCGTGCCATGAAGGTCATGGCTGGCGGCAAGCAGACGTCGTTCATGGAGGATTACACCTACCACATGTCCCCGAAGGGCCACCAGGTCCTGGGCTCACACATGTTGGAGATCTGCCCGTCGATCGCGCAGGGCAAGCCCGCCGTGGAGATCCACCCGCTTGGCATCGGCGGCAAGGAGGATCCGGTCCGCCTCGTGTTCGACGCCCCGAAGGGCGACGCCCTCAACGCCTCGCTCGTCGATCTCGGCAACCGTTTCCGTCTCATCATCAACGAAGTCACGGCCGTCAAGACCCCGAAGCTGCCCAAGCTCCCCGTCGCCCGCGCCGTCTGGGAGTGCAAGCCCGACTTCAAGACCGCCTGCGCGGCGTGGATCTACGCCGGTGGCGCGCATCATACCGGCTACAGCTACGTCGTCACGAGCGAGATGCTTGAGGACTTCGCCACCATCGCCGGCATCGAGACCGTCCTCATCAACGCGGACACCACCCTCGGCCAGCTCAAACAGGACCTCCGCAACAACGAGGTGTACTACCACCTGAGCGGAGGCTTCCGCGCCTAACGGCGCTGTTGCCGGTCTAAGGGGAAAGTTGAAGTTGAAGCCTTCGCTTTCCCTTCCTGCATTTCTTCAACTTAAACTTAGGACTTAAACGTGCTCAACGAGCTTAAACGCGAGGCCTACGAGGCCAACATCGCCCTGCCAAAGCACGGGCTGATCAATCTCACCTTTGGCAACGCCAGCGCCATCGACCGCGCCAAGGGCATTTTCGCGATCAAGCCCAGCGGGGTGGCCTACGCTGACCTGAAGCCCGCCGACATGGTTCTCATCGACCTCGAGGGGAAAAAGGTCGAAGGAAAGCTCAACCCGTCCTCCGACACACCGACTCATCGCCGGCTCTTCCTGGCCTTCGCGGACATCGGCGGCGTAGTCCACACGCACAGCTCGCACGCCACGGCCTTCGCCCAGGCCGGCCGCGAGATCCCGATCTTCGGCACGACGCACGCGGACTACTTCAACGGCAACATCCCGGTCACGCGTAAGATGACCGTGAAGGAAATCAGCGGCGGCGAATACGAGTGGGCCACCGGCAACGTCATCGTCGAGCGCTTCCTGCGCAGCAAACTGGACCCGGCCGATTTTCCCGCCGTCCTCGTGAACCGTCACGCCCCGTTTACCTGGGGCAAGTCGGTCGCCAAGGCCGTCGAGGTCGCCGTCGCCGTTGAGTGCATCGCGCACATGGCGCTGATGTCGCTGTCCCTCGATCCAAAGCTGAAGACCATCGAGCCCGAGCTCCTGAAGAAGCATTTCAAGCGGAAGCACGGCCCCGGCGCCTACTACGGCCAGCCCGGCAGCTGCTAAGGCTCTCCTGCCTTTTGTAGAGGCGCCGTTCGGCGGCGCCTGTAGGTGTCCACGAAGGATGCCCGCGCATTCATGATTTGCTCTTGCCGTCTGCCTTCGACGGTAGGGGCGGTTGCCCTCAACCGCCCTGCCCCCCTAAGGCCGTTGAGGGCAACGGCCCCTACCTCAAGCCCGACTGGTCGTGGCGTGTAGCTGATTGCCCTAGAGGGTCGGCCTCCCGGCCGACCGCAGCTGGTCAGGAGACAGCCCTCCAAGAAGGTTGCTCTTGGGGTTTGACCCCAAAAACTACTTTTTCGTTGACGAACATATTTAGGCTGTTTTTGTCCGTCTAAGAAACATGACCCCCGTTGCCCCCAAGTTCGACTTCTCCGTGCTGCGCACCCTTCGCGAGCAGCATGAGCTTACTTTGGCCGCACTCTCCGAGGCCTCGGGCGTCTCCGTGGGCGTCATCTCCAAGCTCGAACGCAACCAGCAGTCCGCCGAGCTCGACACCCTTTATCGCCTCGCCCGCGCCTTCGGCCTGAGTGCCACCGATCTGCTCGCGCTGTGTGAGTCCGAGCTCGTGCACCGCACCGCCGAGAAAACCTACCGCTCGGGCGACTTCAGTTTTCGGCAGGTCAAGTACGCCAACGTCGTCGCCCATCTCGGTTCCGCGCCGGCCGGTGCCCGCGTCAACCGGCCTGAGATTCATCACGACGACACCGAGGTCTGCTGGGTCACCACCGGCCGCCTCCGGGTCGCGCTCCCCCACGAGACTGTCGAACTGGGTGCCGGCGAAAGCATCCAGTTCGACGCCATCCAACAACACACCTACGAAACCCTCGCCGACTCCGCGTTCGTGATTTTGCACCTCCGCAAAGACAAACGCTACTGAGCAGCCAACCCCATCCTCGCCACTGAGCACACGGAGTGAACACAGAGCCTGCATGAGCCCAAACCCAATCACTTCTCTGTGCTCTCTGTGACCCCTCCTCTTCCTCTGTGAAAAAAACCTGATTTCCGCCCCATGAAAATTGACGACCAACTGCAAGCCTCCGCCCTCACGCCCGCGCTCCAGAAATTCTGGCAGCTCTCCGGCCAAAAAATCGACCTGATCTTCAAGAATTACGACCCGCTCAAGGGCTCGCCCGTCTTCACCGTTGCCGGACAATACACCGCGCGCGGCTGGACCGAGTGGACCGAGGGCTTCAACTACGGCTCCGGTTTCCTGCAATTTGACGCCACCGGCGAGCAGCGCTTCGCCGATGCCGCGGCCAAGCTCACCGTCGAACGCATGGCCTCGCACGTTTCGCACGTCGGCGTGCACGATCACGGCTTCAACAACCTCTCCACCTACGGCAACTGGCTGCGCCTCCAACGCGAGGGCAAGCTTCCCGCCAACCAGATCGACTTCTGCGAGATGGCGATCAAGGCCTCCGGCGCCGTCCAGGCCGCCCGCTGGTCCACGATCCACGGCGGGGGCGGCTACATCTACTCCTTCAACGGACCACACTCCCTCTTCGTCGACACCATCCGCTCCGTCCGCATTTTGATGGTCGCGCACCAGCTCGGTCACCGCCTCATGGGCGAGAACGATGCCGCCCACTCCCTCCTCGAGCGCGGCCTGCAGCACATCGAGGCCACGGCCAAGTACTCCATCTACTACGGCGAGGGTCGCGACGGCTACGACATCCCTGCCGAGCGCGGCCGCACCACGCACGAGGCGATCTTCAATCGCAACGACGGACGCTTCCGCTGCCCCAACTCCCAGCAGGGTTTCTCCGGTTTCACCACCTGGACCCGCGGTCTCTCCTGGGCCATGATCGGCTTCGCCGAGGAACTCGAATTCCTCAAGACCCTCTCCGACGCCGACCTCGCCCCGCTCGGCGGACGCGCCAAATGGGAAGCCCTCCTCCTCAAGGGCGCCAAAGCCACCTGCGACTGGTACATCGCCAACACCGCCCTCGACGGCATTCCCTACTGGGACGGCGGCGCGCCCAACCTGCACAAGCTCGGTGACTGGCGCGCCCGCAACGCCGAGATCTTCAACGACCACGAGCCCGTGGACAGTTCCGCCGCCGCCATCGGCGTGCAGGGCCTGCTCCGCCTCGGTCGTTACCTCGGCGAAAACACGCCCGAAGGGAAAAAATACTGGCAGGCCGGCCTCACCACGATGCGCACGCTCCTCAGCGACGCCTACCTTGGCACCGACCCGAAGCACCAGGGTCTCCTCCTCCACTCCGTCTATCACCGCCCGAACGGCTGGGATTACATCCCGCCCGGCCAGAAGGTCCCGTGCGGCGAAGCCTGCATGTGGGGCGACTACCACATCCGCGAAGCCGCCCTCACCCTCCAACGCCTCATCAAGGGCGAGAAGGACTACACCTTCTTCGGCTGCCTGAAAGGCTGACGCCTTGGTTATCAGTTCCTGGTTATTCGTTCTTCGGTCCGACCCAATAGCCCTCAGCCAATAACGAATCACCTAACCCCTAAACCCTCCCCGCTCCACCCTTCCCCTCGACACCACAAATGAACCCAACCTTTTCACAGGAGCCAGCGGAGAGCACTGCGATCAATCTTCTCTGCTACCTCTGTTTCCTTCTGTGAAATCCGGTCCTTTCCGTGTGTTCCGTGTTTTCTGTGGTTAATCCATCCGTGTTCATCCGAGCAATCCGTGGTCAAAAATGAAACCCTCCTCTCTACTCCCTGATCTCTCCCGCCTCTGCATCCACACCATCACCACCAAGCCGTGGGCGATCGAGACGTCTGCCGCCAAGTTCGCCGCCGCGGGCGTGAAGGGCATCACCGTCTGGCGTGACACTCTCGCCGGCCGCGACATCGCGAAAACCGGCCAGCTGCTCCGCGACCACGGTCTGTCCATCGTCTCGCTCTGCCGTGGTGGCTTCTTTCCCGCCGTCACCGCCGCCGATCGCACCAAGGCCCTGGATGACAACCGCAAGGCCATCGCCGAGGCCCACGCGCTCGGCGCGCCGCTCATCGTGCTCGTCTGCGGCGCCGTCCCCGGCCAGCCGCTCACCGAGTCGCGCAAGCAGATCCAGGACGGCATCGCCGCCCTCCTCCCCGACTGCCAGGCGACCGGCGTGAAGCTCGCCATCGAGCCGCTCCACCCGATGTACGCCGACAATCGTTCCGCCGTGAACACCCTGGGCCAGGCCAACGACATGGTCGAAGCGCTCAAGTCCCCCTTCGTTGGCGTCGCCGCCGATGTTTATCACCTTTGGTGGGACCCCGCCCTCGAAGCCGAGATCGCGCGCTGCGGCAAACTCAACGCCCTCTTCGCCTACCACGTCTGCGACTGGCGCACCCCGACCATCGACCTCCTCAACGACCGCGGCCTCATGGGCGAGGGTTGCATCCCGCTGAAACAGATCCGCTCGTGGGTCGAAGCCACGGGCTTCAAGGGCTTCAACGAAGTCGAAGTCTTCAGCACGCGCCTGTGGGCCATGGATCAGGACGAGTACCTGAAAAAAATCGTCCAAGCCTACCGTGATCATGTCTGATGCGCGCAGTTATTCGTTATGAGTTATTGGTTATGAGTATCAAACCACCCGAACCCCAAAAACCAGTAACTTTCATCCAATAACCCCTCCTCCTCCTAACTCCTAACCCCTAACTTTTATCATCATCCAATGAAAATCCACAAAATCGGCATCATCATGAACGGCGTCACGGGACGCATGGGCACCAACCAGCATCTCATCCGCTCCATCAAGGCCATCATTGACCAGGGCGGCGTGAAGCTCTCCGACGACGAGATCATCATGCCCGACCCCGTGCTGGTGGGTCGCAGTGAGTCCAAGCTCAAGGCCCTCGCCGCCCGCGTGGGTGTCTCGCGCGTTTCGACCAACCTCGACGCCGAGCTGGCCAAGCCGGAAAACCAGATCTACTTCGACTCCACGCTTACCGGCCAGCGCCCCACCGGCGTCCGCAAGGCCATCGCCGCGAAGAAACACATCTACTGCGAGAAGCCGACCGCCACCACCTCCAAGGAAGCCCTCGCCCTGGCCAACGAGGTCACCGCCGCCGGCCTCAAGAACGGTGTTGTGCAGGACAAGCTCTGGCTGCCCGGCCTCGTGAAACTGAAATACCTCATCGACACCGGCTTCTTCGGCAAAATCCTCTCCGTCCGCGGCGAGTTCGGCTACTGGGTCTTCACCGGCGAACACGAGAAACTCCAGCGCCCGTCGTGGAACTACCGCAAGGAAGATGACGGCGGCATAATCACCGACATGGTCTGCCACTGGCAGTACGTCATCCAGAATCTCTTCGGCGACATCAAGTCCCTCACCTGCCTCGGCGCCACGCACATCCCGCAGCGCTGGGACGAGGCCGGCAAGCCCTACAAGTGCACGGCCGACGACTCCGCCTACGCCACGTTCGAGCTGAAGAACGGCGTCATCTGTCACTTCAACTCCTCATGGGACGTCCGCGTCGACCGCGACGATCTGCTCACGCTTCAGGTGGACGGCACCCACGGTTCCGCCGTCGCCGGCCTGCGCGACTGCAAGGCCCAGGCCCTCGCCGCCACGCCGCGTTGCGTGTGGAATCCCGACATCGACAGCCCGATCAAGTACAAGGACGGCTGGACCCGCGTGCCCGACCAGGGTTTCTACGACAACGCCTTCAAGATCCAGTGGGAGCTCTTCCTCAAGCACGTCGTGGTCGGCGGTGATTTCCGCTGGAGCCTCCACGAAGGCGCCAAGGGCGTGCAACTCGCCGAGATCGCCCTCGAGTCCTGGGCCCAGCGCAAGTGGCTCGACGTTCCGGTCCTGAAGTAATCAATCCCGCATTGCCCACGAAACACACGAAAGGGCACGAAACCTAATCCTATCTCGGTTTTCGTGTTCATTCGTGAGTTTAGTGGGCAGGCCCCCTTCAGCTTCGCTGTGATTCAACCAAACGGGTAAACCACTAATCCACACTAACGAACCACTAATCTGTTTTCAGAAACCCCAGATCCTTCTGTTCCTGATTAGTGAGCCCTTAGTGTCTATTAGTGGTTAAACTCCGACTTCCGTGTGTTCTGTGTATTCCGTGGTTAGTCTTCATGCCTCAGTTCCCTCCGTTTCCTCCTGAAAGAATTCATTCGTGCCCATTCGTGTGTTTAGTGGGCAAAACTCCTCTCTCTCATGTCTAAAGTAGCTCTCGTCACTGGTGGTTCGCGCGGCATTGGTTTCGGCATCGCCGAAAAACTCGCCGCCGAAAAATGGGACATCGTCATCAACGGCGTCCGCGAAGATTCCGCCGTCGCCGAACCGATGGCCAAGCTCCGCGCCCTCGGCGTCAGGGTCGGCTACGCCCGCGGCGACGTGGGCTCCGTCGAGGGACGCGCAGCCATCAAAGCATCCACCGACGCCCTTGTCGCTCAATGGTCTGACGGCTCACCGCTCACTGCTCACCGCTCACTCAATCTCCTCGTCAACAACGCGGGCGTCGCTCCCAAAGTCCGCGCCGATTTGCTGGAGACGAGCGAGGAGTCCTATGACTACGTCATGAACACGAACCTCCGCGGCGTGTTCTTCCTGACGCAGGCCTTCGCCCGGGACATGGTCGCCGCGAAGAAGGCCGACGCGGCCTTCACCGGTTGCATCGTCAACATCACGTCGATCTCCGCCACGGTGGTTTCGATCAACCGCGGTGAATACTGCATCGCCAAGTCCGGCCTGAGCATGATGTCGCAGCTCTTCGCCACCCGCCTCGGCCCCGACGGCATCCCCGTCTACGAAGTCCGCCCCGGCGTCATCAAAACCGACATGACCGCTGGCGTCACCGACAAGTACGACAAGCTCATCGCCGGTGGCCTCTGCGTACAACCGCGCTGGGGATTCCCCGACGACATCGGCAAAGCCGTCGCCGGCCTCGCCCGCGGAGATTTCCCCTTCTCGACCGGCCAGGTCATCATGGTCGACGGCGGTCTGACGATTCCCCGGCTCTAGACCGTTGGAACGAAGGCCCGCCGCGATCCTTGCTTTCCCAAGACGCCCAAACCCAGCACGGCAGAACCTAAAAGCAACAAAGTGCCACCGGATTCCGGTACGTATACTGGAGCGGTATCATGGGAGCAATCTGCCAGCGTGACGTTATTGGTGTCCAGGGTGACTGCGCCATTCAGTGCCAACACGCGACCATCCACGCTTGCGCCGGTGGTCAGGGTTATGCTGGTCAACGCCAGGATATTCCCCGTGAAATCAGAATTTGTGCCCAGCGTGGCGGAACTGCCGACCTGCCAGAACACGTTGCAGGCCATGGCCCCGTTGATGAGATTCACGTAACTGTCCGATGCCGTGATCAGGGTGGATCCGGACTGGAAAATCCAGACCGCATCGGCGTTGTTTTGCGCGTCCAGCGTCAGGGTCCCCGAAAGGGCCAGCGAACTGGCGTCGTGATAGACACCCGAGGTTAAGGTCAGGCCCACCAGATCAAAACCTCCAACGTAGGTGGCATCGAAGGGACGCCCGGCGGCATTATAATAGGCGGTGAGCAAGTCGGCTTTGGCGATCTGCGTGACTGCATCGTCGGCGTGGTTTGTCCCGGTCAAGGTGATGTTGCCGATACCGGTGATGGCCGGGGTCGGATACGTTCCGATGTGGCCGGTGATCGCGGTTGGCCCGGTGACGGTAATGCCTGCACCGGACAAAACGGCAAAATTGCCCGCGGTGCCGAGTTCGACCGTGGTGGGAGTAGCGGAAGCCCATTGGAGCGGGAGCATTGCCGCCAGGGCCAGGACGGAGGGAAAGGAGCGGAATTTGTTCATGTCTAAATGTCGTTACTGCTCATTCGCTGAAAGGTGATTGGAGCAGTGTGGACTGGTTGAAGTTGTGCAGCCGGTAGCCGGCCCACGTTTCCGTCCGCAGGGAGGTTTAACCATCGTTAGGAGAATATCCGCCGAACGGCGCAGACGCTATGGGGTCTAATCCTCCCAAGCCCAGGCCGAATCAATTTCGTCATGCCTTGAATCCGCGCAAGGCAACCGGAACGAGAGGGAGTCAATCCTGCAGGAGCTGGGCCTTGGCTTTTGTTTTATCGCCCTGCAATAGCGAATGATCGTCGACGGCAGTGTCGATCACCTCGACTGGACCCCGTCCCTTCGCGGACCCAAGAGATTGCGCTCTCTCAGCCTCAAGTTCGATGCCTTCGCTCCGGCGGACAAGTCCCACATGGAACTCCAAATCGCATGGCTGCGGGAGAACGCATGGTCTTCCAAAGGAGCCCCCCCATCGAATTCATTCTCTCTGTCGGCAGGGATGACAAAACCTTCCGCCAAGCCCGCGACCGGCTCGTGAGAAAACAGGCCTGGACGCGCTGCCCTACGACGCACCCACCGCGTCGTTGCCTAAAAACGGAACAGGCACGAACTTTCCGAGGACCCGATTTGCCAGCGCACTAACTTTTTCTCATCCACAAAATCCAAGGCCCAAATGGGTTGTTGGCCCAAAGGTACTTTGCGGCCAACTTCGCTGGACCGTGCAAGACGACATCGCATGGCCGTGGCAGGTCTGGCACGCGGAGGTTTTCCCCTCTCGACCGGCCGGGTCATCATGGTCGACGCCGGTCTGACCATTCCCCGGTTGTAACGGCCTAGCGCTTATCGCCGTGCGGGCAGGTGGAAAGTAAGCATCCGAACCCCGAAAGCTTTCCGACGCTTCCGCACACCCTCGTTATGTACTGCGCACCGGCAACTGGCTAGGCTTGATTGAATCTCTGCCGGCGAACGGCTGCGAACAGGGCGAACAGGCCGGCCCCGAGAAAGTGCGCAGTGGCCCCGGTGTCAGGCACCGAAGACACGGGCGGATCGACCGGATCGCCGGCTGTCATGAAGGGCTGAACAGAGAAGGCCGAGAAACCGATACCCGCCCCTGTTCCATCTCCGAAGTACTCCTTGCCGTAGAAGATTTCGGCGGAAAACGACACGTCGAAGCTAGACACGTTGTTGAGTTGGAGCACGGAGGGAAAATCCATGATGGGCATAAATTCAAAGCCGCCGCCACCCTGCGGACCGGCATGCTTCCATTCATAGTGACCGCCACCCGATCCAATTGTCCAAAGCTCACCACCTGTTCCTGACAGGGTATTATGATTGGAGCCGGTGTAGACCGAACCCGGAAGACTCCAGTCCATTTGAAAGACGACATAGCTGCTTTCAGGGGACGAAAAACCCCATTGTAGGAAGAATCCCATGGCTACTCCGGTGAAGACGCTTCCCGGATCGGCCTGAAACGTCGCGGAAAAGCTCTGCGGGCCAGATTCCCGCCTTCCCACACTGTTGTCGTAGTAGGATCCCCACGGCCCTCCAAAATCGGCCCGGTTACCATTGAAGCCTGCGGTGGTGTTGAAGATGGTGCTGCTCCCGTTCACGGTCACCGAGTATGGATTCGTCGGGTTGAAGTAAGTAGGATTTGCGTTCAACGATCCGGCAGCGACCAACAGCAGACAGAGTGAAGCGGCGAGCGGGCAGAGGCGTGGTGGTTTCATAGTGCAGGTGAATTGCGACTACCCTAACAGTTTCGTACTTTGCTGAACATCAGCCGAAAGTATGAATCTCTGCCTGCAGCTTCAGATTCGGAAAACCGACTTGTCTCTCTTGAGCAGGCTTGGCTTTTTGCCCGGGCATGGCCCAACGGATGCGCGGTACCCTACCGAACCAGGCGATTTCTGGGACCATCCATGCGTTGATGGCGCGTCGGCAGGCGTTGGAGCCTTTGCTTTTGGAGCTGCACGCGGCCGTTACGGTTAAGGAACTTTGGTCAGCCCTGCAGACCTTGTTGGAGGCGGCCTTCTCGCAGCACAGCATCGTCCTCGGCCTGCAATTCGTGCGCGAACAGGGACCGTCTATCATGTTGCACTCCCGCCCTCTGCCGCTCCGGACTCCCGAGTGGTACGATCAAGTGCTGCCCGTGCATCCGGGCTTGGCCTGGTTGCAGAGCCACCCCGGAGCCCGGCTGGTGCGCGTGAGTGACGTGCAGTCCTTGGCAGAACTCAAAGCCAGTGACTACTACCGGTTGTTCATGAAGCCGGAAGGCTGGGTTCATGGCCTCGGTTTCTTCTATTGGAACAAGGAAGGGATCGAGAACATGATCGGCATCAATCGGGCCGAGGACCAGGGCGATTTCGATGCCGCCGATCTCGCGGTGGCAGAATGGCTTTATCCGCAAATCGGTGTCGGTTTGCGCCGTATCGCGCGATTGAATCAGGAGGCGAAGGTCCGGGACACTTTGGCTTCTTACCTGATGGATCTGCCCCTGCCCGCCATGTGTGTGGACTGGCACCTCCGCCCCCTGTACACCAATCATGCCGCCCGGGAAATACTCCATCGCTGGACGAACAGCACGGCGACCGGTCCCGTCACGGCAAAGCCGCTTCGCCGCCCGCAACTGCCCGCCGACATTCGCAGCGTCTGCCAATCCTTGCGACGAAAGATGCAGGCCGGTGACCGAACCAACGTGTCGAACGACGCAAACCGCAGCCTGCACATACGGGTGGCCCATCCCTCCCAGCCGGGGCTTTTCGTCATTATCAAATCCATGCAGGACAACGGCGATCCCCTGACCAAACCGGGGTTTTGGATTACCTGGGTGTCTTCTGAGAACGGTCTGGCCGTGGCGCCGAGGCTGGGCAAATGGAAACTGCTCAGTCGGCGAGAACGCGACGTCGCCCTCAGACTGTTCCAGGGCGAGAGCAATCTTGAGATCAGCCAGTCGCTGGGCCGAAGCGTCAGCACCATCAAGAGCCACCTCGATTCCATGTTCCGCAAGGTGGGGGTCAAGAACCGGGCGGGATTGCTGGCTCAGCTCGGCGGCCCGGTGTAAGCCGCCACCAACTCCGCCGGCGCCTATTCCTTGGTTCTGGCCAAACGCTTTCCGCCTCCGGGCCGATGCCACTGTCATCTGCTGCTTCACGATTCACGGCTACCATTTCCCCCCTAGAAGCCGATCTGACCAGGCTCTACGCGGTGCCGACCAAAGTCTTCAGCCAGGCACTCACACTCAGTGTCCCCCGGTTGCGCGAAGACTTCGCCTTTCATGCCCTCATTCCGTGTGTGTTCCTTGTCTTCAGTGGTGAACCTTCTGACCACACCGCGGTCACCAGCCTCTGATTGCTTCAATCCGCATACTGGCTAGATTCTCAGGTGCCGAACTCAGAATCCGTTCGCCCCCGAGCCCCATGAAATCGACCCGTCTTCCTTTCGCCCTGATGCTTTTCGCCGCCCTGCCCTGGTGGTTGGGTGCCGCTGATGCGGCTGTGGTGGCGCCTCCCCTTGAAAAAGTCTACGTGCAGATTGATTCCCCCGATCTGATCTTTTTCCACCACTACCGGCTCTCGCAGGTCGACGGCCACGACCTCATCCTCAACGAGCTGAAGAACACCGCCGCCGCGCAGGCTCGCTTCGCCGACTATCCCGGCGAGCTGGTCGTCCTTGATGCCGAGGCCAAGGCGCCGGAAGGTGCGCCGGTCCTGCTGCTTTACTGGAACAGGCTCACCGTCACCGCATCCCTGATCCGGGGCGGCAAGGAAGACTATCTCGGCGTGGTGAGCCGAACGCCCTACGATGCCCACCCGGATTACATCAACATGCAGCCAAAGCTGAATCGCGGCTTGCCCGCCGAGCAACGCGATGAGGACCTGCGCGCCCGCACCCAGATGAATCTGTATCAGGCCCTGCGCCTCCTGCGCCGCCAGATGGTCAAGGCCTGAGCGGGCGTTGTCGCTGCGCACCTTCCGGAAACTCTCGGGTTCGCCGCCCCGAACGATCCTCCATCATAGCCATATCGACAGCCTGGTAGGGCCGGTCTCCGACCGGCCGACTTGCCCCACAGCATGACCGGTCAAGACCGGCCCCACCGTCAGCGGACGAAAATTCCGAGCCTGTACTCGATTCCAGCGTCCCCGCCCCTACCGCGCCGCCGCTCCCAGCACCAATCCTCCGCCGCGCTTGCGGTTGGTGAACAGCACCAGCCCGACGATCACGAAATCAATCACCGCCGTCAGCAGCATGCCGATGATCGCCTGCCATTCGTCATAGCGCTCGGCGTAGATATAGATGGCGATGTTCGCCAGGCCGAAGAGGAACCAGGTCGACACATTCACTCCGGCGGCCGAGCGGCTCCGGATGATCCGGAACAATTGCAACAGTGTGGCGGCGGGGAAAACGATGGCGGGGAGAATACCGGCGATTTGGGCAAAAGTCATGGCGGGGAGGGGTTGTTTATCTTACTCCCCCCAGCGCTCCGGACACCGCACCCCTTGTCCGACAGTGGTCGCGGCTTGCGGGTGGGCCTGCGTCGTTTAGGCGCAACAAGCGCAGCCCGGCCGACGTGGCAAACTCGCTCCTGGATCCGGTCTGCTTAGACGGTGTGGGCACCACGTCCTTCGCGGGGATGCATCGGTGTGCAAAATGTGAACAACTCCCATTGGTCCGTGGCTGTTTCTAGGCTATATTCGCACTGTTCCTTGCCGGGGCTCGTTCAGAGCACCTGTTCATATTCCTGATCGCTGCAAACTGGAAGCCGACGGTTTCACGAACCTCGGCCGCGAAACTCACGAAAGCCATGCTCACTGAGATCTTCTCTCCAGCCTCCGCCCGGGGCGCCAAGAACGGAGACCCCTCGCTCCACGTTTCCCGCCGCACCTATGCCGACATCCTCGCACTAGACCGCGCTCTCGTGCTCGCCGACCTGCCCGCTGCTCGTGCCGCCTTCCTCCGCCTGCAAGAGGATCTGCCCCTCATCGCCGCCGCCGTGTCGTCGAACCCGTTTCCACTCAACGCGGGTTCGCAGCGCGCTCTGCAGCGGCTCGCCCGTTGTCTGTCGATGGGCGACCTGTCCGGCGCGAGGCAGGCCTTCAACTCCTTTGCCCCACCGGGCGAGCCGTCGGCGCAGCACGAGGGCAGAATAGCCCCCGCTGCGACCCTTGCCTGATGGGCGGGTTCAACTATCCTTGCCTGATGAGCACCCCCTCCACTCCACGCAAAACCGCCGGCCAGGGTCGGCTTTACGCCAGCATCGTTGACACCATCGGCAACACGCCGGTCATCCGCCTCAACCACATCGCCCCGAAACACGTCACCGTGTACGTCAAGGCGGAGTTCTTCAACCCGGCCGCTTCGGTCAAGGACCGCCTCGCGATCAGCATCATCGAGGAAGCCGAGCGCAACGGCACGCTCAAGCCCGGCCAGACCGTCGTCGAAGCCACCAGCGGCAACACGGGCATCGGCCTTGCCATGGTTTGCGCGGCGAAGGGCTATCCGCTCGTCGTCACGATGGCCGACAGCTTTTCCATCGAACGCCGCAAGCTCATGCGTTTTCTCGGTGCGAAAGTCGTGCTGACGCCGCGCGCCGCGAAAGGCTACGGCATGTACGCCAAGGCCAAGGAACTCGCCGAGGCCAACGGCTGGTTCCTCGCCCGCCAGTTTGAGACCGACGCCAACGCGAAGATCCACGAGAACACCACCGGTCCGGAAATCATCGCGGACTTCAAGGGCCAGCGCCTCGACTATTTCGTCACGGGCTACGGCACCGGCGGCACCTTCACCGGCGTGAGCCGCGTCCTGCGCAAGGAACGCCCCGAGACCAAGATCATTTTGAGCGAACCCGCCACGGCCGGACTCATCGCCAGCGGCGTCGCCCAGGCGCGCGGGGCTGACCACGGCCCGTCCGCCGGCCACCCTTCCTGGAACGCCCACCCGATCCAAGGCTGGACCCCCGACTTCATCCCGCACGTGCTGCAGGAGGGCATCGACCGGAAGTTCTACGACCAGCTCCTCCCGGTCACCGGTCCCGCGGGCATGGAATGGTCCCGCAAGCTCGCGAAGCAGGAAGGCATCTTCACCGGTATCTCCGGCGGCTCCACCGTCGCGGTGGCCATGCAAATCGCCGAGAAGGCGCCCGAAGGCTCCGTGATCCTCGCCATGCTGCCTGACACCGGCGAGCGCTACCTGTCATCGCCGCTCTTCGAAGGCATCGTCGAGGATATGACTCCGGACGAAATCGCTCTCTCCAAGTCCACCCCCGGCTACCACATGCCGACGGCTTAGCCCGCCCACCGATCGCCTTCCGCCGCCTGGGGTTGCTCTCGGGATTTCTGATCGTCCTGTCGCAACCTCGACCGGCTCGCTCAATCCAGCTCGCGCACCATCTGCCATTGCGTGAGCGCCTGCTTCGCCAGACCGGCACGGATAAACCAACCCTCCAACGACTCCGGCCAGATGGCGGGCATCCGCCAGGCTTCCGCCGGATGTCCGGCCATCACGGCCTGCAACAAGCGGGCCGCGCGCTCTTCCCGACGCTCGGGACCGGTCACTGCCAGCACCCGGATGCTCACGGTCGGCCCGGCAGGATTCTGCAGGATAATCCAAGCTCCATCCAAGGTGTAGGCCCGGGTCGGGGCCGGGAGACGCGCAAGGGTTTCCCCGCTGATCTGCCAGGGCCACTCCTCCCCTGTATCCATCCGCGAGACAGCCGCCGCTACCTTGGTCTGGCTGGTGCCCGCGAGCTCTGGCACCCTGGCCAGACCCGTCGGGGTCGGCCCGGCAAAGCCGACCAACCGCCGCTGCCGGGCGAATCCCGTCGCTTCATAGAGCCGCATCGCCGGTGCGTTTTGCTCGATGACTTCCAATATCAGCCGCCGTTCCTGCCTTCGACGGGAATCGGCCACCCAGCGCTCCATCGTGGCTCGACCTGCGCCGTGCCGTCGGGCCGTCGGCAGCAAAGCCATCGCGGCCAGCCGGCTCGCCGATCCTCGCCGGGCGATCAGCGCCGTGCCCACGGCCTGCCCGTCCAGCAGCACCACCAGACTGCTGGAGAGATCTACGCTGTCCGCCTGCACCATTTGCTGCAGTCCTTCTTCCGTGAAGCCGATCCTGACGATGTAATCCGCGAAGGCCTGGTTCAGCAGCGCCACCGTCCTTCCCGGACCAAATTCCGCCACACTTGAGAATGTGATGTTCAAGCCGCACGGACTACAGGATCTCCTTCGGTTCTCCAAGTCCAAGGTGACGACCCAGGCTCGACCTCTTTGCCGTCCCGTCTAGCATGCCTGGTCGCATGTATTATCGGGCCCTGATTGTCTGGATGATCATCGCGCTGGCCGAAGTCGCGCACGGCATTCTGCGCGTGCGCCTGCTCAACCGCCGCGTCGGCGACCACCGGGCGCGGCAGATCGCAGTCGGCACCGGCTCTCTTATCATTGTGGCCATCACCGCGCTGACCCTGCCGTGGATCGCACCGGCCACGACGGGTGACGCCCTGGCCATCGGCACTCTCTGGCTGGTCGCCATGCTGACCTTCGAGATCACCGTGGGGCGTTTTGTCTTTCGCGTTTCCTGGAAGCGGATCGGGGCCGACTTCGATCTCCGGCACGGCGGCCTGCTCGGCTTCGGCATGCTGGTGCTGTGGTGCGCACCGCTCCTCATCGGAAAACTCCACCACCTGTTCTAAGGCCCACGCCCTGCCCGACCCGGCAGGGTCAAGCGACAGGTTACTCCCTTTCCTTCACCAAGACATAATCCTCCGGACTGAACGCGGGGACCGTGATCGCATAAAACTCCAGCGCGGTATCCCCCGCGGCCGTGAGCGAGTGCCGCACACCGGGCTTGAGCACGACGACGTGACCGGCGCCGACCGCCGAGCTCTCCGTCCCGACGACCACGGTGCCGCGTCCGGCAATGATCAAAAACACCTCCTCACCCACCTGGTTGTAGCTCGTGCCTGTGCCATGTCCGGGCGCCAACGCGAAGCGGGCCACACTGTAGTCGCTGGTCTTCGCCTTGGCGACCCGCCCGATCAATTCGCGCAGGTCGACACCGGGCGCGACGCTGATTCGTTCCACCGACTCCGGGTCAAAAACCGTCGGCGGGGTGTCGGCGGGCGCCACCGTCACCGGCTTTCCCACCGGCCGACTGGCGAGCTCCGGCCGCGTCAATTCGGCGATGAGCGCCGCCTGCGCCGGGTACCGCTCCTGCAATTCGTCACGGTAGCCGGGTTCGAAATCAGCGTAGTCAAAACCGGGCGCCATCGTGGTGCCAAAGAATCCATAGGCCGCCGGACCCGCTTTGGCCGGACGCGCTCCCATCCACACTCCAGCCGGCACCGTGTATTGCGGTTGTTGTCCCGCGAGCAGATCGGAGCCGAGCACAACGACTTCGCTGCGGCCATCGGGATGGAGCAAGAGCAGGTCGATCGGATCACCGGCGTAGAAATGCCAGATCTCATCGGTCTTGAGCTTGTGCATGGCCGAGAAGTCCTCGCGCGTGACCACGGCGTAGATCGCGCCGCCGGCCACGCGAGACGAGCCATAGCGCGCCGGCAAGGCGCTGGCGGTGATCCGATCGGCGCTCGTGTAGGTGAGCTTGAACCAACAGCCCTCGACAGGGATTTTCTCCATGCCGAGCCGCATGATGATTTGTTGGGCCGGTCCGACGGGACCCGCGGTAGGTGCGGCAGTGAGGGACATAAGCGTGAAGGGAACGAGACAGAGGACGAGACGGAGCATAGGCATAGGAGTGGGCAATCGAACGGCCGGCAAGCCATAGCACCCCCTGTGCCGGCCGGGCCACTTGCAAAGCTTCATTGTACCCGCATGTTCGGTGGATCCCCATGTCCACCCAACGCATCATCGTCACCGGCGGCAGCGGCAAGGCCGGCCACTGGATCGTCAAACACCTCGTCGAGTCCGGCTACGACGTCATCAACGTCGACAACCGCCGTCCCGCCGTCGCCCTGTGCCGCACGATCATCGCCGACCTGACCCAGCTCGGCCAGGTCGTGTCCGCCTTCTCCCCCCACGCCACCGGCAACCGCGCGCCCTATGCCGGCGTCATTCACATGGCCGCCATCCCGCGGGCCCACGAGCACCCCAACGACGAGATTTTCCGCCTCAACAGCCAGTCCACCTACAACGTTCTCGAAGCCTGCGGCCTGCTCGGCATCAAGAAGGCCGTCATCGCCTCCAGCGAATCCTCCTACGGCATCTGTTTTGCCGACAAATTCTTCGAGCCCCGCTACCTGCCCATCGACGAGGCTCATCCGCAGCTGCCGGAGGACACCTATGGCCTGACCAAGGTCGTCAACGAAGTCACCGCCGCGATGTTCCATCGCCGGGACGGCACCCAGATCCTTTCCTTCCGCATCGGCAATGTGGTCTGTCCCGAGGACTACGCCGGCTTGAAGACGCGGCTCGATCATCCCGAGGATCGCCAGCGCATCCTCTGGTCCTACATCGACTCCCGCGACCTCGCCAGCGCCTGCCGCCTCGCCATCGAGCAGGACGGCTTGGGTTGCGAACCGGTCATCGTCGCCGCGGACGACACCTCGTCCAATTTACCCACGGCCGAGCTCATCAAGCGCTATTTGCCCGGCGTGAAAACGCTGAAACACCCCCTGCCCGGGCGACAATCCCTCATCAGCAACGCCCGCCTGAAGTCGCTGCTCGGCTGGAAGCAGCAGCACTTTTATCCGTTCGATTGAGGCGGACCCGAAAGGGTCCGTGACTCTCTCGCCGGGCGCAGGTTCCGCCCCATCGGCGACTCTTCCACGGCATCTGCGGGCTTTCTGGACTGTTTTGTGCGGTTTTTCGTCCGGCGGGTGCTATAGGTCAAACCACCATGATGGACGACGCCTCCTTGCTCCGCCGTTATGTTGAAGATCGCTCCGAAGGCGACTTCGCCGAACTGGTGCGCCGCCACCTCAACCTCGTTTATTCGGCGGCGCTCCGGCAGGTCAACGGCGATACGCATCTCGCGCAGGACGTCACCCAGCTGGTCTTCACCGATCTCGCCCGCAAAGCGCCGCAACTCACCGGCCATCGGGCGCTGACCGGCTGGCTCTTCACCAGCACCCGCTACGCCGCCGCCAAACTCGTGCGTGGCGAACAACGCCGGCGCACCCGCGAACAGGAGGCCCGACTCATGCAAGAATCCGATTCCACCACCCCGCTTGATTGGGAGCGGGTGCGCCCTGTGCTCGACGAAGCGCTGGCCGAACTCAACGAAGGCGACCGCGAAGCGATCCTCCTGCGCTTCATGGAAGGCCAGGATTTTGCCTCGGTCGGAGCCCGGCTCGACCTCACCGACAACGCCGCGCGGATGCGCGTCGACCGTGCCGTGGACAAACTGCGCGGCCTGCTGGAACGTCGCGGCGTGCGCTCCTCCGCGACCGCCCTCGCCCTCGTGCTGGCCAATCAGGCGGTTGTCGCGGCTCCGGCCGGTCTGGCCGCGACCGTCACCGGCACGGCGCTCGCCGGTGCCGGCACCGCCGCCACCCTCACCTTCATGAGCCTGACCAAACTACAACTCGCCCTCGCCAGCGCGGTCGTCGTGACCGGCGCCGGCGTCTTTGCCTTGCAGGAGCAGTCCAACCAAGCCCTCCGGGAGGAACTGGCCGCGGCCCATCAGCAGAATCTCGGAATCGCCCGTCTGCGCCAGTCCAACCTGGAACTTGAACAGTCGGCCGGCCGCTTCGCCGATCTCCAGATCAGTGACGAGGAACTGGTCCGCCTGCGGGACGAGGCCGTCGCGTTGCAACGGAAGTTGCAGGCGGCGGCGCAACCGGTGGCCCGGCCTCCGGCCAAGCCCCGCGCTCTGCCCTCCCCTGCCTCCTCCCTGCCCATGGGGGAACTTGATCATCCGCCCACCTCGACCGTGCGCAAGGCCCCGGCCTATCCCGCGGCACTGAGGGCCGCCGGCATCCAGGGGAGCGTGGTCGTTTCCTTCGTGATCGACACCGAAGGCAAAGTGCAGGACGCCCGCGCCGTGCAATCCACTCACCATGACTTTGAGGAGGCGGCGATCGCCGCCATCAAGGAGTGGCAGTTTGAACCCGGTCGCAAAGGCGGCCGGGCCGTCAACACCCGGGTCAGCCAGCAACTGCGCTTCGAACCCAAGGGCGGCGCCCTGGCCGCCGACTGGTTCTGACGCCATGCCCGCCCGTCGCCGATTCATTGCTATGCTTGGTGCGCTGATTGTCGTACTGGCCACCGTCCTTGGCTGGCAGCACCACACGGCCGGGAAACTGCGCGCCTCGCTGGCCTGGGAGCAGGCGCAGGCCCAGGAACGGACGCGCCTGCTGGCGGAACAGCAGCTGTTGATCGCCCACCAGGCGACCGAGGCGGAAATCGCCGACGTGATCGCCGAGCGCGCGGTGGTGGCGCAATTGCGGGCGCAACTCGCCACGATGGAGCGGCGCGTGCAGGAAGCCGCCGCCGCCAGACCCGACCCCGCAGCCGCGCCGCCGGTCACACGGCCCGCGCTGACCGGTCATGTGTTGGCCTGCCAGCTCTGGCAAAACGCCGGACAAGCGACGCCGGCGGCCGCTCTTGAAACGGTCCTCTGGGCATCGGCTGTCGGTGACATCGACGCCTTGGTCAAGGTGCTCGCCTTCGAACCTGAGGCCCGGGCCCAGGCCGAGGCCCTGTTCGCGCAACTACCCGATGCGGTGCGGAAGGAATTCGTTTCGCCCGAACGGCTGATCGCCTGCCTGACCGCCAAAGACGTGCCGCTCGGCAGTGCCTCCATTCTCAATCAATATCCCTCTGCGACCGAAACCAAGGTGGCCGCGCAGATCTTTGATGCCGGAGGAAAGCAAAAGGTTGCGCTCTTTTCTCTGCGGCCCGAAGGGAACGACTGGCGGTTGGTCGTACCGGGAAATGCGATCAAACGATACCGGGCCTGGTTGTTGCCCGGCTCCGTGAAGACGTTGCCCCTGCCCTGATCGATCTCGGCGCGAAACATTCCCGCCTCAGCGAGCACCGTGCGGTGAATACTCCGGGCTAATCCCCTCGATGGCCTGGCTAATATGGTCTCAAGTCCCGCTCTTCCGGAGACGATACCCATGGATAACCCGAGTCGTTTCTACCGCATTCTGCGGCCCGTGCGGCTGGGGCACCCGTCTGCATGGCCCGCATTTTACTAGTCGATCACAGCGAGATGGCGAGACGAGCCATGCATGGCATTCTCGCCCGGGGGAACCATCGGCTCGCGACCGTGGACAACCCGATGCAGGCGTGGGACTTCCTGCACCGCAATCCCGGCGTGGACCTGATATTCACAGAACTGAAGTTCAGCAACGGCGGCGGCCTGCCTTTCATTGAAAAGCTCAAGCAAGACCCCTTGCTCAAGCTGGTCCCGGTGGTCGTCTATACCGAACACGGCAGCCGCGAGGCCGTGAAACAGGCGATCGGGCTGCGCGTGCAAAACTTTCTCGTAAAACCCTACCACGACGACGACATCTTCGCGGAGATCGACAAATCCGACTCCGATCCCTGGAGGAACAAGCATTTCGAGGAGGAGAAATCGTTCTGCAAACTCATGGGCTATACCCCGGCGGAAGCCCGTCAGTTGCTGGTCGATCTCGTGCGGGCCCTGGCTGAAAACCGCGAGGCCTTCAGAAAATGCGCCACAGCGGTCGAGCCCAACAACCTGCCACCGATCACGGACCCGTTGATCGAGAAGGCCGAGGCGGCAGGCGCGTGGTGCCTCGTGGAATGCCTCCAACTGATGACCGCCCACGCCCAGGAAGAGCACTGGCCCAAGGGTCCGGCCGATCTGGAGATGCTCGAATTCTGCCATCTGCTGATCGCCTGCCGGGTGGATCCGTCCCGCGACCAGGCACCGGATTTCGGCGCGCTGGTTGTCGAGGCCAGCGCCAAGAACGAGGCGGCGATCCATCTCGATTGGTCCACGGCCGCCGCCGAGGGCCGGTGCCCGCTGCTCAACCTGGAATTCCTGTGTCGGCAGATCGACGGCCTAAAGGGCTGCCCGGTGATCGACTCCGCCGCCGCCGCCTTCCAGATGGTCGCCAACGGCCACCGCTCGTGCATCAATCCGCTCATGGACGTGGTGGCCCGCGACCCCGGCCTGTCCGCCCAGATGTTGATCGCCGCCAATGCCGTCCACCCGCCCAAGGCGGACGACTTCGACCACATCGAAGACGCCCGGCTCGCGGTGGGCCTGCTCGGCGAGGTGCGTCTGCAGCAACAGGCCCGCACCCTCGTCATCACCCGCGAGCGCGTCATGAACCTGCCTCCGGGGTTCAATTGGACGAATTTTTGGACGTACCAGCGCGGCGTCGCCCGCATCGCGCAGACGATCTGCCGCGACCTGGAATTCAACAGCCTCGAACCCGCCGCCCGCACCGCCGGTCAGCTGCACGACATCGGCAAACTCATTCTCGCCCACCTGCATCCCGTGGGCTTCCGCGTCATCCTCGAGCACGCCCGGAGCCACCGCCAGACGCTGGCCGAGGCGGAAAAGCTCTTTCTCGGCTGCACCACGATGCAGCTGGCCGCGTATTTTGCCGACCGGTTCGGCCTGTCGCGCCGCTTCGCCAACGTCATGCGCTGGATCGACGATCCGGCCGCCGCCACCGCCGACACCAAGCTGGTCGCCATCATCTCCCTCGCCCGCGACCTCTGCCGGCACAATCAAGTCGGCACCTCCGGAGACCCGGTACTCGCCAACCTGGTGCCGATCGAGGAGACGGCCGAATGGGCCATCCTGAAGGACAGTGTCTACCCGAGCTTCAATCTGCACAAGTTCGAGGTCCAGATTCACGCCCAATGCGGACGCCTCCGCACCGAGCTCAGTGGCCACCAGGCCGGCACGATACGGGAAATGGTCGGCAGCGCGGCGAATTAGCCGAACTATCGGTGCGATAGTCGTCCACGGAGGTTGCTAACGCGGTCAACCGACCGCAGGTTGACCCATGAACATCAAACTCCCGCACATGCCCTACAAGTTCGATTCGCCCGAGGGCCGGATGGAAATCACTGTGCGACGAGCGTCTTCTCCCGGTTTGCCCGATGACCGCCAACCCTTTTCCGCCGCCGCGACCTTTCTGCAGCCGGGGGCGCTTGCCCTCAAGCGCATCCCCCTTTCGGCCAGCGCCCCGACCTACAGCGGCGTGATGCAAACCCTCATCGAAGGTTTCAAGATATCGCCTGGCGGTCACGACCATGAAAGCGTCGAGTTCCGGGTCCTGACCGCCCTCACGACCGCCACCGGCGTGGTGATTCTGGACGAGTGAAAATCTCGGGTTCCTCGGCGCACGGCGGACCGTTCTGCGCCGAAGCCCTCCGCACGGTCGTCTAAGCCTGGAGGGTCGGCCTCCCGACCGACCGTGTCTGCCTCGCAGGCGGGACAGTCCGGCCACCCACCTAATAAAGCTCTGGTTCGGTCGTATCCTTGGCATGCGCTTTATTTCATATCTCCGTCTTGCCGCCCTTCTGGGTGTCACTGTTCTCGCCTGCTCGTCCTTGTCCGCCCACCTGCGTCCGCACCCCGAACGACCCCGCATGGAAGTCGTTTTCGTGCTGGATACCACCGGCTCCATGAGCGGCATGATCGCCGGGGCCAAACAGAAAATCTGGGCCATCGCCAACAAGCTGAAGTCCGCCGACCCGACGCCGGAGATCAGCTTCGGCCTCGTCGCTTATCGCGATCGGGGTGACGCGTACGTCACCCAGGTCCACGGGCTCAGCACCAATCTCGACGAGGTTTACACCCAGCTGCACGCCTTTCAGGCCTTGGGCGGCGGGGACGAACCTGAGTCCGTCAACGAGGCGTTGCATCAGGCCGTCCGCGACATGCAGTGGAGCGCCGATCCCGCGGTGTTGCGCGTCATCTTTTTGGTCGGCGATGCCCGGCCGCACATGAATTATCAGGATGACGTCAAGTACCGGACCAGCTGCCGGCTCGCGAACCAGAAGGGAATCCTGATCAACACCCTCCAATGCGGCCGCTTGAACGGCACCGAGGAGGTCTGGCGCGAGATCGCCAGTCTCACCAACGGCACCTACGCAGCCATTTTGCAGAGCGGCGGCACCATCAAGATCGAGACGCCCTACGACGAAGACATCATCCAGCTCAATCTGCGCCTGAACCGCACCATCATTCTCTACGGTTCCAAGGCCGAGCAGGAAAACGCCGCCAGGAATACGTCGGTTCTCGCCAGCCTCTCCCCCGAGGCCGCCGCCGACCGCTCGTCGTATCTGGGCAAGGCCGACTACGGCGCCGTCGTCTCCGGTGGCGGCGATCTCGTCGTCGACGTCATGAACGGCCGGCAGCAGCTCGACTCGCTCGACATCGGCAAGCTCGACGAAAAGCTGCAGGCCATGGCCCCGGCGGCCCGGAACGAGCTGATTGCAAAAAAGGTGGAGGAACGCCGCGCCCTGCAGGCCGAGCTCACCGCCCTCGTGGCCAAGCGCGATGCCGTCGCCGCCGAAAAACTCAAGAGCCTGGCCGGCAAGGAAGGCGTGCTCGAGCTCGACGCCTTCCGCGTCCTCGAAACGCAGGCCAAGGACAAGGGATTCAAATTCGACGCGAAACCGTGACGGGTGGGTTGGCTATTTCGTGACTACCGCTCAATGCACTGGCCGAGCTCAAGCGACACCTCCGCCCTGAGGGGTATCGCCCTTCATCCGGAACCAATCAATCTGGGGCCACCACGAAACACACAAAATACACGAAATGAACAACCAGTCCGGACGGAGACCGTCTCAATGAAGTCACCATTCAGCGACTCCAACCAATCACGGTGTAATACTTCCTGTGCGTGCTCCTTTCGTGTGCTTCGTGCATTTCGTGGTGAAAGCTGTCTGCATCGTTCTGGATCCATCGTGGGTATTTCAAGCCCACGCAGGGGAAGTCCCCTCTAGCAAGAGGCGCGTCGCGCAGCGACGGGGTGAGTCCGGCCAATACCCGATCCGCAATCACGGACCTCCCGACCGGAATTTGGATCGGGAGGGCAGCCGGTTCAGTGCTTTGCCTTACTTGATGCCGAGCAGCTCGACCTCGAAAATCAGCACGGCGTTGGCCGGGATTTTTCCGTTCGAACGCGCGCCGTAGCCGAGGGAAGCGGGGACGGTCAGCTTCCACTTGTCACCGACCGACATCAGCTGCAGCGCCTCGACCCAGCCCTTGATCACGCCCGTGACGGGAAACTCGACGGGCTCGTTGCGCTCGACGGAGCTGTCAAAAACCGTGCCGTCGATCAACGTGCCATGATAGTGCACGCGGACCGTGTCGGTCGCCTTGGGCTTCGCGCCAAACCCGGCTTTCAGCACTTCGTACTGCAGGCCGGAGGCCGTGGTCTTCACGCCCTTCTTGGTCTTGTTCTTGGCGAGATAATCGTTGCCCGCTGCCAGCTGTTTCTCGCCCTCGGCGGCCGCCATCTTGGCGGCGCGCTCCTGCATCGTGCCGAAGGCCGCTTGCAGCTCGGTTTCCGGCACGCGGGTCTTTTCCTTGGCGAGTCCGTCCGCCAATCCGGCTTTCAAGGATTCCATGTCCACCTGCACCACGCCGTCGCGGGCCAGGCCGGCACCGATGTTGTAACCGATGCCATAGCTCACCTTCTGATCAACCGAAGCGATGCCGGACTTGGCGGCGGCAGCCGGTTCCGGCTTCTTGCCGCAGGCGGTGAAAGAGACGAGGGCCACGGCGACCGCGGCTGACAGGGTGAGGGTGGAGCGTTTCATGAAGGTGAAGGGTAGACGATGAGGTTTGATCAAGCTGGCGACTGAACGCATGTCCCCGCCCCGTGACAAGTCCCGGTTTGCGTGACCGCCCCCGGCGCGGAGCCGGCCGGCGGTCCCCGTGATCAACCTGCGAAATCCACCGCCACGAGGCAGACATCATCCGGCAAGCCGGTCTGACCCGTCGGACTGTGTTGCTGGACCTCGGCCAGAACGCCATCAAGGAGGCTGGCGGTGTCTTGCGTCAGTCGGCCGGTCACGGCCTTGCGCAGCCGGGCCTGCCCAAATTCCTCCCCATCCGCACCCGCGACCTCGTAGAGACCGTCGGTGAACAGCAACACCGCATCACCGGGGGCCAGCGGACGTTTTACCGCGTCGTAGTTGAATTCCGGCATCAGGCCAAGGGCGGGGCCGGGACCGTCCGGCTGGGAACACGGTGAAACCTGATCGCGGTTGCGCTGCAGGTGCAAGGGGGTGGGATGTCCCGCATTGGCCAGCCGGATCTCGCCCGCGGCGGCATCGACGACGAGGTAGACCGCCGTCACAAAGACCATGTCGCCCACCCGCGAGAGCAGCCGTTGCAACCGGCCGTTGAGCTCGGTGAGAAAGGCTCCGGGCTCCCCGGCCAGGGGCTGCAGTTCGCCCAGCAGTCCGCGCAGATGCATCGTGATGAGCGCGGCGCGCACGCCGTGGCCCATGACGTCGCACTGGAAAACACCGGCGGCCTGCTCGGACACAGGAAACACCGAGAAGAAATCCCCCGCCACCTGGTGACAGGGAATCCAGCGGTGACTGAACCGCAACCGGGTGCGCTCCGGCCCGGCTCCGGGTGGAAACTCGGGATAGTGCTCCGGCAACAAGGCCTGCTGCACGCCCCTCGCCATGGCGAGATCGGCCTCCAGCTTTTCGTTGTGCCGTTTCAACTGGTCCGTGTATTCGGCCAGCCGCGCCTCGAGGCGGCGCCGCTCCAGGGCTCCGACGATGGCGCGACGCAACGCAAGCGGGCTCAAGGCGGTTTTCACCATGTAGTCCTTGGCCCCGAGTTTCATGGCTTCGACGGCCACCTGTTCGTTGCCCGCGCCGGTGAGCATGACCACCACCGGCCGCCGGCTCTCCGGCAAGGCATGAATCGCCGCCAGCAACGTGAGCCCGTCCTCGTCGGGCAATAGGTAATCAAGCAGCACCAGCTGGTGCGACCCGCGCCTGAACTCCTCGCGGGCCGCCTTGCCGGTCCCCACGCTGGTCACGGTGCAGGCCAGTTCGGCTCCGAGATTGCGCAACAATCCCCGAAGCACGGCGGTCGTGGTCGGATCGTCGTCAACGATCAGGACGGAAAGGGACGGGTCTTCCATGGCTCAGGGCTGGCTCGGCTGAGTGTCTCGCACGGTCCCGGACAGGCGAGCGCATTCTGGCCAGAGCGCCACGAGACATCGCCGAGTACCTTTCCTTTCTTTGTGGGAGCGAGCTCGCTCGCGACAAACGGCGCCCGCCGTCGCGGACTCGCTCGCTCCCTCAATTTGAGAGAATCAAGCGCCAGCTCCAAGGTATTAACAAAAAGAGCCGGTCCCTGCGGACCGGCTCTGGAGAATAGCTGGGGTGACGGTTAGGCCTCGTAGCCGGGAAGCGTCTTGTCGACGGACTCGCGACCGAGCTTGGCGTAAGCGGGCAGGCCGTTGTCGAAAGGAACGCTGATCTCGCCTTGGATGAGCGGGGTGGCGTAGCGGAAGAACTGGAAGTTCAGGCTGACCCCGTCCTCGTTGACCCATTCCTTGGGGAGCTTCTTCAGGCTGCCGACCACGTCGCTCAGGTTGCTGAGGCCGGTCTCGCAGGTGTACTGGTCGCCGTCACCGCGCACGAGGGTGACGAGCTTGCCGGTCTCCCCGTTGACGGCGGCCTTGACGGCGGCCTGACCGGCGAGGCTGGCCTCGTCAGCATCGGTCTTCGAGGCAATGTGGGCGGCCGCACGCTGGGCCACGCCGAGGCGCGCCACGCGGGCCTTGGCGCCCAATTGGGACTCTACCAGATCACGGAGCACATCGCCGACGCCGCCGAGCTGGGCATGGCCCGCGGCATCGGTGGCGCTGGTCTCGACGGAAACGTAGTTGCCGTCCTTGTCCACGAGGCCTTCGCCCACGACCACGACGCAGTGTTTCTCGCGCTTGAGCACGCGACGGACGTCATCGAGGAACTTCTCGTTGCTGAAGGGAACTTCCGGGAGATAGACGAGGTGCGGAGGATCGTTCGGGTGGTCGCGGCGCTTGGCCAGCGAGGCGCCGGCGGCGAGCCAGCCGGAGTTGCGACCCATGACCTCGATCAGGGTGACGAGGTCGCCCTGGCCGATGGCCTCGGCGTCGAGCGCGAGTTCCTTGACCGTGGAGGCGATGAACTTCACCGCGCTGCCGTAGCCGGGGCAGTGGTCGGTGGCCGGAATGTCGTTCTCGATGGTCTTGGGGATGCCGATGACGCGGAGCTCGTAGCCCTGGGCGGCGGCGGTCTCGCCGAGCTTGATGGCGGTCTCCTGGGAGTCGCCGTCACCGATGTGGAAATAATAGCGGATATTGTGCGCTTTGAAGACCTCGAGCACGCGCTCGAAATCGGCGGGCTTCTTGAGCTTCGAACGGCAGGAACCGAGGGCGGCGCCCGGGGTGTGGTGGAGTCCGCGGATCGCCTGCTGGGATTCGGCCGCCAGGTCGACGAGATCCTCGTTCAGGAGACCATGAACGCCATTGAGCGCGCCATAGATTTCCTCGATGCAGGAATGATTAAGGGCTTCGGAGACGACGCCAGCGACGCTGGCGTTGATGACGGAGGTGGGACCGCCGGTCTGGCCGATGAGACAGTTGCCGTTGAGTTCTGCCATGGTGTGGGTGTGGTTAAAGCTGGTATAAAAATGAACGCGAACGGTCAAAAAAGGCCTGCCGGACGGGACTGGCAAACCAAATCTCCCGCCGGGGGGTGAATAGGTAATTCCAGGGCGTAAGCCGTTGGCGCCACCCCACCGGTGCCTTTTCGCAATCCCTTCCCATCATCCGGCCTCGCTCACTCTGAAGTTCGGCCCCCGTGGGCGCGCAACAGACGGGCCACTCCGTCGAACTTCCTCTCCATCGCCGCATCCAGCGGCGTCTTGCCGAAGAAATTCTTGGTGTTCAGGTCCGTGGCGCCGTTCTGAATCAACCATGCCACCAGGTTCTCGTGGTTGGACAGCGTGGCGGTGTGGATCGCCCGGTTGCACTCCCCCGCCCGATCCGCCAAGTGCGGCACGACCGCCTCCGCCATCGCGATACTGCCGCCGTAGCCGATATAGAACATCAGCGGCAGGCCATGCGGTCCCTTGGCGTTGGCCAGAGCCGGTTCGAGGTTCACCAACGCCTGGATGGTGGCGGCATCCCCCAGCATGGCGGCGGAAAAACTGTCCACACGGGCCCCATGGGCCAGCAGGTGGCGCACAATGTCGGCCCGGCCCATGTGGGCGGCGCCTTCCAAGGCGCTTTCCCAGTCGCCATCGCCCCAGTCCCACCGCGCGTGGATCAGGCCCGGCGCGGCCGCGAGCATGACCTTGACCTTGCCAAGGTCGCCATGCCCGGCCTGGACGAACTCCAGCACCTGCCGCAACGGTTGCCGCGGCCCGCGCCCGGGACCCCGGCCGGTCTCCGGACCGACTTCCGTCTCGGTATTTTCGGCGGCTCGCCCCACGGGCGCCATGACCAACACCGACGAAGCAACAAGCGAGGTGGTAAGGAAAGCCTTTCGGTTCATGGGTCCCATGCTGCCGCGGCGGCACTCTCCCTAAAGAAAATTGTGCCGGACGGCCGAAAAACCACCAGCAGCGGATCGAACGCGTCGTCAGAGCAGCTTGCCCGGACGGTAGTCGGCGGCGCCCTTGTGCTTCTTCACCAGCGGCTGGACCGATGCGACAAAGGCATCGACCTGATGCGGCGCGGCGCCGACGAAGCGCTCGTTCTGGCGCAGCACCTCGGTGAGCTTCTTCTTGCCGAGGCCGACACGCTTGTCGCCGGCAAGCCGGGAAAGGAGATCGGCATCACCGCCATTGCGCAGGGCCTTGGCCGCGGCGAGGGCATGTTCCTTGATCGCTTCATGGGCGGTCTCGCGGCCGGCGCCGTTCTTCACCGCCTCCATCAGGATCGTGGTGGTGGCGAGGAAGGGCAGGTTGCGCTCGTTCTCCGCCGCGATGGCGGCCGGAAAGGCCTCGAGCTGGCGCAGCACGGTCAGGTAGGTCTCGAAAAGCCCGTCGATCGCGAAAAAGGCGTCGGGCAGCGCCACGCGACGCACCACCGAGCACGACACATCGCCCTCGTTCCACTGGTGACCGGCCAGATTGGCCGTCATGGTGACATAGCCGGAGAGAATGGTGGAGAAGCCGCATACACGCTCGCAGTTCCGCGCGTTGACCTTGTGCGGCATCGCGGAGGAACCGACCTGGCCGTCCTGGAAACCCTCCGTGAGCAGGCCCGCGCCCGCCATGAGCCGGAGCGTCGTCGCGCAACTCGCGGCCGCGGCGCCGACCTGATGGAGCGCACTGACAGTGTCGAAATCGAGCGAACGCGGATAGACCTGGCCGACGGCGGAGAACGCGGCCTTGAAGCCGAGGTGCTTGAGGATGCGGCCTTCCAACTGGTCCACCTTCTCGGTGTCGCCACCCAGCAACGTGAGCTGGTCGAGCTGTGTGCCGACCGCGCCCTTCAGGCCGCGCACCGGATAACGGGCGATCAGCTCGTCGAGACGCGCGTGCGCCAGCGACAGTTCCTGTCCGAACATGGCGAGGCGCTTGCCTAGGGTCGTGGGCTGGGCGGGCACGTTGTGCGTGCGCCCCGTGATCATGACATCGCGGTACTCGGCGGCGCGGCGCGCCAGCAGGTTGAGCGCGGCCACGGCCTTGAACTGCACGAGCTTCAGCGCCCGCGCGACCTGGAGCTGCTCGACGTTCTCCGTCAGGTCGCGGCTCGTCAGTCCCAGATGAATGAACTGGCGTTTGGCGAGATCGGAAAACTCCTCCAGACGGGCCTTCACATCGTGCAGCGTGACCCGTTCGCGTTCCTTGATGCGCTCAAGGTTCACGTCATCGCGCACGCGTTCGTAGTCCTTGATCGCCTCGGCGGGGATGGCGACCCCGAGGTCGCGCTGCGCCTTCATCACCGCGATCCAAAAGTCGCGCTCCAGCAAGATGCGGCCGTGGGCCGACCAGATTTCCCGCATGGCGGACGATGCATAACGCTCGGCGAGCACGTTGGGGATGGAATCGGCGGAAGGTGAGGTCGGTGGGTTCAAGAGGGAAAAGCGTTAGTCCCCGCCCCCCGGCTTGCCAATGGAAAAGCGTGTCAGGCCCCCTGGCCGCACGGCGTCGGCGAAGTAAAGCCCCGTCTCCTGCAATCAAACGACGGCTTGGTTCGTTTACCGAGGTAGACGCGCTCCTGCGTCCCTCAACCCATCAATAATGTCCTCATGATTACTTCCCCGAAAATACTGCTGCCCCGCCTTCTGCTCGGCACCACCCTCGCGCTGTTGCTCGCTCCGCTCGCCCCGGCCAAGGAAGCCGGCTACACCTTCAAGGTCGTGGCCACGGGCCTGAGCCGCCCGACCGGCATCACCATCGCCGGCAACAATCGCCTCTATTTCACCGAAATTCCCACCCCGGGCGTCGGGGGCGGCCTGAATGCCGTCAAGGAGCTGAAACTGCGGTCCGGTCGCATCGTCACCCTCCACCAGGGAGAGCCCGAGCCCGTGAACATCACGATCGACCACTGCGACGTGCTGTATTGGACCTGCAAGTCGGCCGGCGTCATCCTCGAGCAGGCGGCCTGGCCGGGGGCCGAAGCCGCCCCGCTCCTCACCGGTCTGAACAAACCTTCCGGCATCGCTGTGGATCGTGATGGTCGGGTGTATTTCACGGAACTGCCCACGCCCGGCGTCCCCGGTGGTCTCAACAAGGTATCCGTCGTCGACACGGACAGTCCCAACGCCCCCACCGTTCTCCATCAGGGCGAACCCGAACCCACCGATATTGCAGTCTCCCGCCGCGGTGACCTCTATTGGACCTGCAAATCGGCCGGCGTGATATTGCATCAGGATGAAGACGGAGTCACTGCGCCATTGCTCACCGGCCTGGACAAGCCCACCGGCATCGCAGTCAGCAACAATGGCCGCCTGCTCTACTGGACCGAGGTGCCGACTCCCGGCGTGAGCGGGGCCGCTGGCGGAACCAACAAGGTATGGGAGTACAATCTCAAGACCGGAAAAAAGACGCTCATCCACGCCGGTGATCCTGAACCCGCTGACATCACCGTGGCCACCAACGGGACGCTTTACTGGACCTGCGCCAGTGCCGGTGTCATCATCGAAGCCAGCAAGCACTGAAGTCGCAGGCTTTAGCGGCACGCATCCGCCCCCCCGGCGGACGCGTGCCGATTTGGCCTTTTGGGGACTTTCCGGGAATAACCACCGCCCGCCACAGCTCAAAACCGTCCGTGGAACCCCTGTCCGTTCCGTTTTCCCCCGACGCCGTTGCTGAAACCGCTCTCCTGCAAAGCGGCTACCGCTATGCCCTGTCGCTGACGCATCATGCCCAGGACGCCGAGGATCTGTTGCAGGAGGCTTGGTTGAAACTCTGCCGAAAATATGGTGGGGTCCATTCGGGTGCCGCACTGCTCACAACCATCCGCCACCTGTTCATTGACCGTTGCCGGCGCCAGCGCCTGATCGCCTTCGATTCGGTGGAAGCCCTGGACGATCCGCTGCCCGCCGCGCCGTCCCCGCCCCCGGGCACAAAGGGGGATGTTGCCCAGCTGCTCGGCCGGTTGCGGCCCGGAGAGCGCGAAGCGCTCTATCTTCACTACATCGAGGGCCACACGGCGGAGGAAGTGGGTGTGCTCACCAATCAGCCGCGCGGCACCGTGCTGAGCCTGCTGCACCGCGCCCTGAAAAAACTGCAAGTCGTCGTCAGCATCACCGGATGACCCTTGCCTCCTTCCCGCCACCGCCCCGCAATCCACTCCCGATTTCTTCGCCAATTCCTCTGATCCATCATGGATGATTTCGAACAGCAACTCCGCCGCCACTACGAGGGTCAGGATCTCCCACCCGCCCGGGTGCAGGCCATTCTCGCCGCCGGCCGCGTTGCGGCGAAAGCCCGGGCGCGCCGGATGTGGTCGTGGTTGGCGGCCGCGATCGTGATCCTGGGTTTGGGATTGTTCAGCACGTCTCATCAACTCCGTGAACGTTCCAACCCAACGAGCGTCACGACGGCCGCCGTCGCCGACGCGGTCAAAAAGTATTTCTCCAATCCGGAGTACAGCCTGCCGGTCGTATCGGCCGACCGCGCAACCCTTGTCGAATGGCTGCGCCGGCAGGGTGGCCCGGCCGACTTCATACCTCCACCCGCTTTGGCTGGTCTGCCGAGTTACGGATGCCAGGTGCTGACGGTGCAAGGCCGGCAGGTTTTCCTTATCTGTTTCCTGTTGGATTCCCCTCGTGCCGACACCCCCGCGGGAGCCATGCCGGCTAAAAAGATGATGCTTTCCACCGGACCAGACGGCCAGATGATGAAGAAAGCGGTCCCGCTGATCCATCTGGTCGTCATGCCGCTCGACGGGTTTTCCAAGGGGGCGGCAGCGGGCGATCGCGTCGTGCTAAGCGCCGGCGACGACTGGCACTACACGGCCTGGACCCGAGGCAATCAGCTTTACCTGGCGGCCGGCGCGGTACCTGCCGACCGTCTGGCCGGTCTCGTCAAAGCCCTTTGAAGCCGGCGGGAAACCTCGCTGCGGCCGTCACGTCAGGCACCGCACCGCCATCTCGCGCAGCACGGTCTCCTGGTCATTGGGCCGGCGGATGATCTCCTCGAAGGCGGCGAGGAATTCCTGCTGGTTGTCGATCAACCGGCGCAAGGTGGGCAGCCGGCCCGTGCTCACGAGCTTGCCGGCGTACCACTGGTTCTGCGTGAAGAGGTTGTAACCGCTCTTCTCTGCAATCCCGCCAAAGTGCTGCGCATAATTTTCCTGGGCCCGCGCCCACGCCGCCTTGTCGAAACCATAGGGTCCGGGCGCCCGCAGGTCGCCGGCGTCGATCAGCACGCGCGCCTGGATCAAAATGCGGTTGCGGTTCTGCAACGATGACAGGACCGGACGCGCATCGCCGCCGGTGAAGAAATGCTGCGTCAGGGCGCGCAGGGTGCCGGGCAGGTCGCCGGAAAAAAACCGTTCCGCCGACTCGAAGAAATCACCTTCCGCCATGTTGGGCGTGAGTTCGACGACATGCGCCGCCTCGATGACGCCGCCTTCGCCGGCGTAGGTGGCCAGCTTGCGCACCTCCTCCGTGATCAGGCGCGTGTTGGCCCCGACCTTGGTGAGCAGGATCTCCGCCGCGCCCTCGCCGAAAGTCGCCCCGAACGCCCGGGCCTCGGCCAGCGCCACGCCGGCAAGGGCTTCGACGGCATTGTCGCCATCGCCTCCGGCCAGCGTGAAATCCCCGTTGGCCTCGCACCATTTTGGAAAACTGCGCCGCCGGTCCACCGGCGCCGCGGTGACGACAACCGCCACCTCATCGGGATTCACCTTTTCCAAAATCTCCTGCAGCGCCTGGACCTGCTTGAGCGTGCCCTCGGCGCGGCCGGTGACGTTGTCGGCGAGGAAACTCACGTCCTTGAGCCACACCACGCGCTTGCCGCCGAACATCGGTACGGTCTGCACGGCATCGCGGAAGCGGTTCACCGCCACCTCGACCTCATCGACGTTGCCCGCGAAGCCATTGATGATCTCCCGAGAAAAGTCGTCCGCCTGCGCCTCGGTCACGAGCGCGTCAAACCGCTCCTTCCCGAGGCGCCCCACGAGAAAGTCGTCGGGTCCGCAGACGAAGATGAAGGGCTTGGGCGTGGCGGGCATCGGGAGGAGATTTGCCAGCGAACCCGTTAAACACACGAAAAATTTCCGGTCATCTGATCTTTAGCGGGTCCGCACGAGGCGGCAGGACGAGTTGCCCGGACCTTGGTCCGCCAATCGAAAGCCATCGCGGCCAACTACCGACTCCTCATTTCGAACGACTTCTCGGCTCTGGAGCCGCAGGCCTCAATTCACCTGCGGGGCGGCGTGGCGGCGCGATTCCTTCAGGACCTCGCGGCGGAGCCAGTCGATGGCGTCATTGATGGCCCGCTGTTTGACGGCGGCGCGCGGTCCCGGGTAATTCATCTGCTTCGCCCAGTCCCCGGCCGGGCTGTGCAGGCCGAGATAAATGCCGCCGACGGGGTTTTCCTTGTGGCCCGTGCAGGGGCCCGAGAATCCCGTGATTGCAAGCCCGTAGTCGGAACCCAGTTTCTCGGCCACGCCGCTCGCCATCGCGACGGCGCACTCGGGGCTGACGGCACCGTGCTGCTCCAGCAGGCACTCCGGACACTCCAGCATGAGCATCTTCGCCTCGTTGCTCGTGCTGACGATGCCCCCCTGGAAAAATTTGCAGGCGCCACACAGGTCGGCAAAGGCGTTGGAGAGCATCCCGCCGGTGCTCGACTCGGCCACGGCGAGCGTGCGGCCCTGGAGCTTGAGCTGATCGGCGACAATCTGCGCGAGACTGTCGTGCCCGAAGCAGAGAAAATTATCCCCCAGCAACGTCGCGCACTCGCTGGCGATGGCACGGAGTTTCTCCATGCCATAATGTCCGTCGGGCGAACTGATGCGGCAGTCCACCTGTCCCTGGTGCGCGCAAAAGGCGATGCCGAGTCCCGGACTGCGGTTGAAGGTGGGCTCGAAGAGCGTCTCCAAAGCGGATTCCCCGACGCCGATGGAACGGATCTGAATGTAGGCCTCGTGGTCGGACAACCGGCCAAGTGCCGCCAGCCGCGGCAGGACCTGCTCGGTGAACATCGGCTGCAACTCATTGGGCGGGCCGGGCAGCATGATGAGCACCTTCCCGTTCTGCTCAACCCAGAGTCCCGGCGCCGTGCCGTTCCCGTTGGGCAGCACCACGCATCCCTCGAAACGCCAGGCCTGTTTCAGATTGTTGGCCGTGGGCACGCGGGAAAATTTGGCAAAGCGCTCGCGGATCGCCTGCTCGATCGCAGGATCGAAGACCAGCTTCTGGGCCAGCACCTCCGCCACGGCCTCCCGCGTGCGGTCGTCACAAGTCGGCCCAAGGCCACCGGTGGTGATGACCACGTCGGACCGGGCCCAGCTTTCCCGAAACTGCGCGGCAATGTCAGCCGCCTCGTCCGTCACCGTGACGTTGCGCTGCAAAAGCACGCCGCGCCGGCCCAGCTGCGCCCCGATCCACGCGAGGTGGGCATTCGCCGTCAGGCCGAGCAAAAGCTCATCACCGAAGGTGAGGAGTTCGTAGCGGAAAGTGGTGGGGGACGCGCCGTTGCGCGTCGGATCGGAGTTTGCCGGTTGGTGTGCCATTGACTGAACTGTCCGCGGTACCCTACCCCCTTTCCCGGAAATTGCCAGCTTGGCGGTGTGCGGCCGGGCACATTGTTCAAACCGGAAGCGCAAGGCTGACTTTTGCCGGGTTTCGTGCTCCCTGTCCGCTCGATGGCGATCGACCTCAAGGAGAAAGTCCGGGCCCTGCCCGAAACCCCCGGTGTCTACCTGATGAAGGACCGCCTCGGGCGCATCATCTATGTGGGCAAGGCCAAGAGCCTTAAGAAGCGCGTCTCCTCCTACTTCCAACCCGGGCGGACGCGGGCCCTGCGCCACCAACCCAAGATCCGTACCCTGATCGAGATGATCGCCGACTTCGAGATCATCGAGGTGAAGTCCGAGCCCGAGGCCCTTTTGCTGGAGGGCAAGCTGATCAAACAGTGGCGGCCCAAGTACAACACCGACTTCACCGACGACAAACGCTTCCTCCTCGTCCGCCTCAACACCGACGCCGAGCTGCCCCGGTTCGTGCTCACGCGCTTCCGCAAGGACGACCGTTCGCGCTACTTCGGTCCCTTCGCGCATTCCGGTCTGCTGCGCCGCACGCTCGCCTCCATGCGCAAGCAGTTCGGCGTGCTGCTGGCGGACACGAATCCCGTGAAACTCCCCGACGGCCGCTGGCAGCTCTACGACGACGTGCGCGCCGAACTCTCCGACTGGCCCAACGAGGTCAGCGCCACCGAGTACCAGGACCGCGTCGCCGCGGCCTGCGAGTTTCTCGACGGCAAGTCCCGCGAATGGTTGGAAACCTTGCGCACGGAAATGGCCGCCCGTTCCGCCAAACAGGAATACGAGAAGGCCGCCGAACTGCGCGACATCGTGCTGGCCCTGGAAAAAACCCTCGAGCGCACGCGCAAGTTCACCCGCGACCTCACCAAGCTGCGGCCCAACACCGAGGCCCTGCGCTCCCTGCAGGAGGCCCTCGGACTGGAATCACCCCCGGTGCACATGGAGTGCTTCGACATCTCGCACATCAGCGGCACCTTTGTCGTGGCCTCGATGGTGCATTTCACCGACGGCCGGCCGGACAAGGACCAGTACCGGCGTTTCTCGATCAAGAGTTTCATCGGCAACGACGACTTCCGCGCGATGGAGGAGGTCGTGGGCCGGCGCTACCGCCGGCTGATCGAGGAGAAGAAACAGTTCCCCGATCTGGTCGTCATCGACGGCGGCCGCGGCCAGATCGGCGCCGCCCTGAAATCCTTTGTCGCCCTCGACTGCATGCCGCCAGCCCTCATCGGCCTCGCGAAGAAACACGAGACGATCATTTTCCCTGACGCCCGCGCCCCGCTCAACCTCCCCCTCGGCCATCCCGGGCTGAATCTGCTCCAGCGCCTGCGCGACGAAGCCCACCGCTTCGCCAACACCTACAACGCCGACCTCCGATCCCGAAAGATCAAGGAGAGCATCCTCGACGATTTCCCCGGCCTCGGCGAAAAGCGCAAAGCCGCCCTCCTCGCCCAATTCGGCTCGATCGAAAAAATGCGCCACGCCTCCGTCGACCAGTTGGCCGATACCCCGGGCATCGGCCCAAAGTTCGCCGAAGATCTCCACACCTTCCTCACCCAAACTAAACCCACCGCCGCCAATCCAGATTAAGCAACCGGTTCGCCCAAGACGACAGTCGGTGTCCGGATCCCTGGAGGGTCGGCCTCCCGGCCGACCGCGAAGCCCATCAACCTTTCGCCCACAAAACTCACGAAAGTACGCGAATACAAAAGCCAAGCGTGTGGCCACGAGGTTTCCGTGTCAGACTGACCTAGCCTCAATTCAACCGCACGATCGTCGCGTTCAGCACCGTCGCGAAGCCCACCCAGAGGACATACGGCAGCCAGAGGACGCCGGCCAGGCGGTCCGTCCGCCACAAACCAATCTGCATCCACCCGAGCAAGCCGAGCAACCCGACGATGTCGACCAAGGCCCATGCCGGCTGCTTCAAGCCGAAGAACAGCACGGACCAAAGCGCATTAAAGACCAATTGCCCGAAATAGCCCGCCACCAGCGGTCGCGCCGCCGGCCCGGTCCGCCAGGCGCGCCAGATGGCCACCCCCATCAGCACATAAAGGGTGCTCCAAACCGGTCCGAAAATCCACGACGGTGGATTCCACGACGGCTTGGCGAGCATGGGGTACCAAGTCCGGACATTGGCAAAAGTAGCCCAGGACCCGATGGCGCCAGCGAGGAAACTGGCGCCGATAAAGCCGGCCAAAACCAACCACGGGCGACGGGAAAAGGAAGCATGCATCATCGCTTACTACGGCTGAGGGCCCGGCCCGGACGGTCTGGCCCGAAAAAAAGCCCATCCCACTCAAGAATTCGTGCCGCTCCCTAACCTTTCAGACGCGTGACCCACGCAAGCGCCGCGTCCGGCAGGAGCCATTTCAGCAGCAGGAAGATTTTCGCATGGAAGGGACCGTTGTATCGCGCGGATGGATTCTCGCTGACCAGCGCTTTCTCTACCAGCCGGGCAATGTCATCAGGCACCCCGGCCACGCGGCGCATGGACTTCGTGTTCTCGCTGTAGCCCTTGTAGAACGGCGCGTAGGGTCCGGCGTTGGCGATCACGTCGGCCGAGGCCACATTGGCGGCGTCGACAAATTCGGTGATGATGAAGCCAGGACGGATGAGCGCCACGCGCACGCCAAAGGGCTTCAGCTCGCCACGCAGGCCGTCGGTCAACGCCTCCAGCGCGTGCTTGGTCGAATCGTAGATGCTGGACAGCGGTCGCGCGATTTTTCCCGCGACGGAGCCGATGTTGATGATGCAGCCGGAGCCGCGTGCGCGCATGCCCGGCAGCACCAGCTGCGTCAGGGCGACCAGGGAGAAGATGTTGGTCTCATAGTTTTTCCGGATCAACTCCACCGGCACCACCTCCACGGGCCCGCGCGTGCCGTAGCCGGCGTTGTTCACGAGCGCGTCAATCCGGCCGAATTTTGCGAGAGTGGCCGCCACCAGTTTGCGCCGGTCGGCGTCGCTGGTGATGTCACCCGCCACCGCGAGCACGCGCGCCCCGCTGGGATCCAGATCCCGCGCGAGCGCATCCAGGCGTTCCTGGCGCCGCGCCGTCAGCACGACCTTCGCCCCGCCGCGCACCAGCCGCCGCACGGTGGCTTCACCGATCCCCGCGGAGGCACCCGTGACAATCACGACCTGGTCAGCGAGGTTGGGCATGGGGGACGTTATTGGTTAGGTGTTAGGAGTTCGGAGTAGAAAGGCTCTCATGGCGCGGGGGCAGGGTTGAGGTGTCTTCACTCCTAACGCTTAACGCACATCCCCTAACCACCGCCGCAGGCGGCTCACTCCGAGTCGTAGATCTGAACGCGCGCCCAGAAGGTTTTGAAATTCTCGATGAAGGCGAGGTGCACCGGGTCCACCTGGTAGGCCGCCTCCGCGACAACATCCCGACAAACGACGATGAGCGCGACGTCGTAGCTGGAATCCACGACCGGGCGGCGCGTGGTCGCGGCGGGCGCGCCGACGATCACCTGGGCGGCGCTCTTGATGGCCTTGAGGGTTTCGACGCCGCGACGGAAGTCCGCGCGCTGTTCGGCGGTGAGTTCGGGTTTCAGCCAGAAATAAACGCAGTGATAAAGCATGGTGCACCGAGCAAACACCGGGGAGACGCGCGTGGCAAATGCCTATTGCGAATCGACCGCTTTCGCCGTTGATTACCCGGACCCCATGAATGTCTCCTTTCGCACCGGCGCTTCTCTCCTGGCAGGCTGTCTCGGCCTCACGCTCAATCTCCCCGCCCTCGAACTCGCGCCGCCGTTCACCGACCACGCGGTGCTGCAGCGCGACACCACCGTCCCCGTGTGGGGGTGGGACGAACAGCCGGGTTCCACGGTGTCCGTCACTTTCGGCGGCCAGACAAAGCTGACCCAGGTCAACGCGTCCGGCTTGTGGCGCGCCGATCTCGATCCGCTGCCCGCCAACGCCACGGGGACGGATCTCGTGGTGACCCGTGGCCACACCAGCATCACGCTGCGGGATGTGGTTGTCGGCGAGGTCTGGCTCGCCTCCGGCCAGTCCAACATGGAATGGGCGCTCGGCAGTTCGCCCGTTTCTCTGGCCGCAGAAAAGGCCCGGCCGGCCAATCCGCTCATCCGCCACCTGCGCGTGGACCATCTCCCGGCCGACCTGCCCGTCGACAAGGTCAAGACCAGCGGCTGGCTCAGCGCCACGCCCGACACGATCAGCGGCTTCACCGGTGTGGGCTATTATTTTGCCCGCCTCGTCAGCGAAACGCTAAACGTACCCGTCGGTATCTTGCACGCCTCCTGGGGCGGCACGCCGATCGAATCCTGGATCCCGGAACCCGTGCTGCGCAGCTCGCGCGCCTGGCCGGAATTCAACCGCAAGTGGCAGGCCGCGCTGAAAGTCTGGCCGCAGGCCTATGCCGACCAGCCGGGGTTGGAAGCGGCGTTTCAAAAAGCCATCGAGGACCGCCGCACCAAGGGAACGCCCATCACCATGCCTTGGCCGCGTCCGCCGATGGGACCCGGCTCCGCCTACGGTCCGGGCACGCTGTACAACGGCATGCTCGCCCCGCTCGCGCCCTACGCGCTGCGCGGGGCGCTCTGGTACCAGGGCGAGTCCAACGTCGGCCGCGCCGGCGAATACGCCGAGCTCCTCCCCGCGATGATCCAGGCCTGGCGCAACACCTGGCTGCAGGGCGATTTTCCCTTCCTCGTCGTGCAGCTGCCGAATTTCTCGGACAACGGCAAACCCGACGGCCGCGCGTGGGCGGAACTCCGCGAGGCGCAGGAATCCGTGCTGCACGTGCCGGCCGGCGGACTCGCCGTCATCATCGACAATGTCGAGCCCGACAATCTGCACCCGGTCGACAAGCAGCCCGCCGGCGAGCGCCTCGCCCGGCTCGCGCTCAATCGCGTCTATGATCAGCGCGCCATTGTCGCCAGCGGTCCGGTACTGCAAGCGGTCAGGCCCGATGGTCCCGCCCTGCGCCTCGTCTTCAGCTATGCCGAGGGTCTCAAGAGCACCCGCCCCACGGTCACCGGTTTCGAGCTCGCCGGCGCCGACCGCGTGTTTCATCCGGCCACAGCGGTGATCGACGGCCCGTCCGTGGTGGTGAGCGCCGCCGCGGTCACGGCACCCGTGGCCGTGCGCTACGCCTTCACCAACGCGCCGCAGGCTTCCCTCGTGAATGCCGCCGGCCTGCCCGCCGCACCGTTCCGCACGGACGACTGGTAAGATCCTCCTTCAACCGACACCCGCCATCCAACGGGCGAAGGCGAAGTAAACCGGGATGCCCACCACCACATTGAACGGAAACGTGATCGCCAAGGTTCCGGTGAGATAGAGGGCGGGGTTCGCTTCCGGCAGCGCGATGCGCACCGCCGCCGGAGCGGCGATATAGGAAGCGCTGGCGGCCAGTGTGCCCAGCGCGGTGGCCCCGCCGATTCCCAGTCCCGTCCAGAGACCCAGCGCAACGCCCAGCAGGCCGTGCAGCAAGGGCATGATGATGGCAAAACCACAGAGAAACGGTCCGACCGTCTTCAGGTCACGCAGCCGCCGTCCGGTGACCAAGCCCATCTCCAGCAAGAAGAGCGTGAGCACACCCTTGAACGGCACGTCGAACAGCGGCGCCACCTGTTCAAAACCCGATTTGCCCGACAACAGGCCGATCCCCATGCCTCCGATCAGGAGCACGATGCCCTTGCTTGTGAACAGTTCGTGCAGCACTTTCGTCCAAGCCCCGGGTACCGCGACGGGAGTGATGCCCATCGCCTGCGGGCTGGGCACCAACTGCCCCACAGGCACCGGCTCCGACCGCCGCACCAGATAGAGCGCCACCAAGATCGCCGGCACCTCCATCACCGCCACCAGTGCAGGCAGAAACGGCTCGTGCGCCACCTGCCGGGAATCCAGGAAGGCCAGGCAGGCCCCAAAGGTCACCACCGACACCGAGCCGTAATGCGCGGCCACCGCGCCGGCGTTCGTCGGATTGAAGCCGCCCAACCGCCGCAGCACCCCGTAGCTCCAGACCGGTATTGCCAGACAAAGCCCAAGGGCGGCCATGAGCGGCCAGGCAAACGTCGCCGGCGCCACGCCATCGAGCTTGGCCCCGCCCTTCAGCCCGATCGCAAAGAGCAGGTAGATGGTCAGAGCCGCGTAGAGCGGCTCCGGAATTTTCAAATCGCTCCGGACCAAAGTGGCGATGATGCCCAGCCCGAAGGCGAGCACCATGGGCGAGAGCAGGCTGGGCACGAGAGATTGCAGAAGATCCATGGCGCCGAGGTTAATTGAATTTCGAAACATGAAGTCAACTTCATTATATAGTTTTCTTGAATGCCCGTCCCCTTCGCGCATAATGTATCCATGCCCGCCCCTTCCGCCCCGTCCGTCGGCTGGACTTTTCTGACCAATCACACGCACGTGCTGGTTTGCCTGGATCGCAACGAGGACATCACCCTCCGCGAGGTCGCCCAGCAGGTTGGTATCACCGAGCGGGCCGTGCACGCGATCGTGTCCGCCTTGGAGGAGGAGGGCGTGCTGACCCGCACCCGCGAAGGCCAGCGTAACCGCTACAAGCTCAACCGTTCGTATCGACTCCGTCACCCCCTGGAATCACACCGCAAAATCGGCGATTTGTTGGCCCTCCTTGGCACCGGTTGATTCACCGGAAACGGCTTTCGCAAAGATTTTACTCTAAGGATTCGTTCCCGGGAACGTCATCCCCTGCATCCAGTCACAAATCCATCCCATGAATATTCCTCGATTCCTTCTGTCGCTTTGCCTCCTCGCTCCGGTGCTCCGCCTGGGCGCCGCCCCGGTCGATTCCCGTATTTCCGCCGTCACCGTTTATCAGGACCGCGCGGTCGTCACCCGCACCGCCACAGTCCAGCTCACCGGCGGCACGGCCGAACTCGTCTTCGCCAATCTCCCGCAGGCGCTCAACGAGCAGTCGCTGCAGGTCAGCGGCAAGGGCACCGCGGCCGCGACGATCCTGGACGTCAGCGCCAAGCAGACCTTCGTCGATTTCACCCCCAATGCCCGCGTGAAGGAACTCGAAGACCAGCTCAAGGGCTTCGGCAAACAGGTGCGCGGACTCGACGACCGCACGACCCTCCTCAACGCCCAGTCCGCCACGCTCGATCGCATGGAAGCTGCGCTCTTTGCCCCGCCGGCCAAGGATGTCCCCCGGCCCGATCTCAACCAATTCTCCGCCTCCCTCGCCTACCTTTCGGAGCAAAAAGGCAAGATCACCGCCGACCGCGCCTCCCTCGACGAACAGCGCGAGGAGCTGCAGAACAAGATCAACACCGTCTCCGCCCAGCTCAACGAACTGCGCGGCGCCGGCGGCAAGGCCTTCAAAACCGTGACCGTGCGCGTCGCCGCCGCCCAGGCCGGCTCGCTCGATGTCTCCCTCGCCTACACCGTCCCCGGCGCCTCGTGGGTGCCCAGCTACGATGCGCGGGTTATGAGCAGCGAGCGCACGGTGCAGCTCGATTACTTTGGTATCGTCCGTCAGCGCACCGGCGAGGATTGGAAGGATGTCAGTCTCACGCTCTCGACCGCCCGTCCGTCACTCGGTGGTGCCGCCCCGGTGCTGAGCGTGTGGAACCTGGATGTATACAATCCAATCGCCCTGCGCGGGCAATTGGAGCGGGATGAAATGCGCAAACGTGAAATGGGTTACTCCGCGAAAGCGCTCAACGCCCCTGCCGCCGTCAACATGCAGACGCTCACCAGCAATGTCGGCGGCCTGGCCATGGCTGACGAAGTCAAGGATGCCGATTTCGCCACTGCCACCATCGAGGCCGGCGCCACGAGCGCATCCTTCAAGATCGCCGTCAGTTCCAGCATCCCGAGCGACAACTCGCCGCAACGCGTGCCGGTCACCTCGGCCAGCCTGAAGGCCGTCCCCGAATACCTCACTGTACCGAAGCGCCAGACCGCCGCGTTCCTTACCTCAAAGGTCGTCAACAGCTCCGACTTCCCGCTCCTGGCCGGCGCCATGAACGTCTTCCTCGACGGCACCTTCGTCGCCACCAGCGGCCTGCGCACCGTGATGCCCAGCGAAAAGTTCGACCTCGCCCTCGGCGTGGACGACGGCATCGCCATCAAGCACAAGCGTGTGAACAAGTTCACTGAGGACACCGGTCTGACCAACTCCGGCAAGCGCATCACCTACGAGTACCTCATCACGGTCCAGAACAACAAGAAGTCGACCGAGCGCGTGATCGTCGCCGACCAGGTGCCGCTCTCCCGCAATGAAAAGATCGTCGTGAAGCTCCTCTCCCCTGATGCCCGCGAGGTGAAGCCCACCGATGAAGGCACGCTCAAATGGACCCTCGACCTCAAGCCCGGCGAGAAGCGCGAGCTGACCGTGAAGTTCACCGTCGACTATCCCAACGACGTCAACGTCGCGGGCCTGGAATAACCTTCCTCTCTCTTCAGCTGCCAAGGCGGGGTCCCTGACCCCGCCTTTTTCGTTGGCGGTTCCACGTCCCCGCGGGCCGTCTGGGCTTGTCATTCCGCCCGAAGCGAAGAATCCATGGAGGGTCGGTCTCCAACCGACCGTGGCCCGTCGGGAGACGGGCCCTCCACTCGAACCACCACCATGCCTCGCCCGCTCACCATTCTGATGGACAACGGCTCACTCGAGCCCGCCGCTACCCTCGGCCTGCGCCGGTTGGCGGCCTTGCTGGGCGAGCGTATCGGCGAGGCGGTCTCGCCCATCTCATTGCTCCACTCCAGCGCGGTGCCGAAGGAAAAAATCGACGGGACGCCGGCGGAGATCCTCGAACCCGCGCTGGAACGCCACGTCGCCGCCGGGCAAAGCGACTTTCTCATCGTGCCGTTGTTTTTCGGCCCGAGCGGAGCGCTGACCGATTATCTGCCCAAGCGCCTGGCCCACCTGCGCACGAAACACCCCGCCTTGAACGTGCAGATCGCCGCGCCGCTCTTCGCCGCCGGGGACGACCGGCTGGCGTGCATTCTCGCCGACCACGTGCGCGCCCTCGGTTCCGCCGCCCGCCGCGTGGCGCTGGTGGATCATGGCAGCCCCGCCAAAGCCGTTACCGACGTACGCAACGAACTCTCCTGCCAGCTCGCCGGTCAACTCGGTCCGGACTTCACCGTCGCGCCCTGCAGCATGGAGCGCCGCGCCGGTGCGGACTACGACTTTTGCGAGCCGCTGCTCGCCAAACTGCTGCTCAAACCCGGCTGGAATACGGGTGACGTCATCGTTGCCATGCAATTCCTCCTGCCCGGCCGACACGCCGGACCGGAGGGCGACGTGGCGACCATCTGCCGCGAGGCCGAGACGGCGAGCGGCGGCGCGCTGCACACCGCCATGACCGCCCTCGTCGCCGAGCACCCGCTCCTCATCGACATCCTCGCCGACCGCTGGCGTGGGTCCGGTCTCTGACCGGACCGGCCAGTCACAGATTGACCCTACGAATCATCCCCGGCACGCGCATCGCGAAATCCGACAGCGCGACGACCTCGCCGATCACGACCAGCGCCGGCTGGACGATTTGCTCGGCGGATATCTTCTCTGCCTCGCCCAGGGTCGTGATCGTGATCTTCTGCGACGGAAGCGTCGCTTCACTGATCAGCGCCAGTGGCATCTCCGCGGCCATGCCGTGTTGACGAAGGTTGTGCGCGATCTCCGGCAGACGCCGCACACCCATGTAGAAACAGAGTGTGGCCCGCAGGCGCGCGAGCGCACCCCAATCCAGCGCATCGGTGTTGGCCGCGCATTGGTGTCCGGTTACGAACACGACCGCCGAGGAGCAATCCCGATGCGTCAGCGGCAGGCCGAGCGAAGCGGCCGAAGCCGTTGCCGCCGTGACGCCGGGCACGATGGCAAACGGGATCCCCGCAGCCCGCAGCGCCTCAATCTCCTCCCCGGCCCGGCCAAAGATCAGGGGATCGCCGCCCTTGAGCCGCACGACCTTTTTGCCGGCCGTACCCAACCGGACCAAGAGCGTGTTGATTTCATCCTGCGACGCACTGTGCTTGCCGGCTCGTTTGCCCACGGCATGCAATTCGCAACCGGCCGGGCAATGGGCCAGCAATTCCCCATTGGCGAGTTCGTCATAGACCACCGCTTCGGCTGCCTGGAGCAGCTTCCAGCCCCGCACGGTGATGAGATCTGCCGCGCCAGGTCCTGCGCCTACTAGCCAGACAAAGCCCTTATCTGCAGTGGAATGTGATGCCATCATGAGTTCTTTAGTAATTATGACTCCTTTTAATCTTTAACTTTTGGGCAAAGTGGCAAGCGTTCTCTCAGTCATGTCCGAAATCACCACCGCCCCCCTTTCCAAGAACGAGCTCCTCAAGCAGCGCATTCCCACGCTGGCCGGCAATATCGCCGCCACCCTGAATGACCCGACCCTCGAGAAGTTTTCCGAAGATGACGAGCAGTTCATCAAATTTCACGGCATCTACCAACAGGATGACCGCGATCTGCGCAAGACCGGCAAGAAATGGCTCGTCATGATCCGCGGCCGCATCCCCGGCGGCGTCATGACACCGGCCCAGTGGACGACGTTCGACGACCTCGCCACCCAGTACGGCAACAACACCCTCCGCATCACCACGCGCCAGAGCATCCAGTTCCACGGCGTGGTTAAGAACGGTCTCGGTCCGCTCATCAAGCGGATCAACGATTCGATGCTCTCCACGCTCGCCGCCTGCGGCGACGTGAACCGCAACATCACCGTCTCGCCCACGCCCGCCACCACCAAGGCCCGCGCCGACGTCTTCGCCGACAGCCTCCTCGTCATGGAGGCCCTCGCGCCGCAGACCAAGGCCTACCACTCCATCTGGGTCGACAACGTCCAGCTCAACCTCGATGCCGAGGAAAACACCAGCTACGTCGACCCGCTCTACGGCGCGACCTACCTGCCCCGCAAGTTCAAGACCTCCTTCGTGATCCCGCCGTCCAATGACATGGACGTATTCACCAACGATCTCGGCTTCATCGCCGTCATCGAGAACGACCAGCTGCTCGGCTACAACCTCGCCGTGGGCGGCGGCCTCGGCCGCAGCCATGGCAACGACCAGACCTACACCCGCCTCGCCGATGTCATCGGCTTCCTCCCGCGCGAACAGGTCGTCAACGTCGCCAAGGCCGTGCTGACGATCCATCGCGATTTCGGCGACCGCACCAACCGCAAGCACGCCCGTCTCAAATACGTCGTCGCCGAGCGCGGCGTCACCTGGCTGATCGCCGAACTCAACCGCCGCACCGGATTCGCCCTCAGCGGCGTCCGCCGCTTCGAGTTCACCAACACCACCGACACCTACGGCTGGCAGCGCGCCGTGGATGGCTCGAATTTCCTCACGCTCTTCGTGCAGACCGGCCGCATCAAGGATGTCGAGGGCCACGCGATGAAGACCGCGCTCCGCCAGGTCGCGGAGAAGTTCCCGAAGATCGAGTTCCGCCTCAGCGGCAACCAGAACGTCATCCTCGCCAACATCCCCGACGCCGACCGCGCCGCGATCGACGCCCTCCTTGCCTCGCACGGCGTGAAGACCTCCGCCCAGGCTTCGGTGTTGCACGCCGCCTCCATGGCCTGCCCGTCGCTGCCCACCTGCGGTCTCGGCCTCGCCGAGTCCGAGCGCGCCCTGCCCGGCCTCATCAACCGCATCGAGAAACTCGCCGCCGAGATCGGCGTGGCCAACGAGGAGATCATCATCCGCTCCACCGGCTGCCCCAACGGCTGCGCCCGCCCCTACATGGCCGAGATCGGCTTTGTCGGCAAGGCGCCCGGCAAATACCAGCTCTGGCTCGGTGGCGATGTGACCGGCGCCCGGCTCAACCAGGTTTACAAGGAAGTGATCAAGGAGGCGGAGCTCGAAGCCGAGCTGCGCCCGCTGCTCACCCGCTGGAAGGCCGAACGCACCACCGGCGAACGCTTCGGTGACTTTGCGACCCGTGTGCTGATCCCCGAGGCCATCGCGGCCCGCGCGACCACCACGCCGGCCCCAGCAGCCGCCAATTGATCGTCCTTCTCCTTTCCCAATGACGAAGGACAAACCCTACCGCAGCCTGGTGAAGGCCATCTCGTGGCGTGCCCTCGGCACGCTCGACACGATCCTCATCTCCTACCTGATCACCGGGCACGCCAAATGGGCCTTCAGCATCGGCTTCGTCGAGCTGTTCACCAAGGTCGCCCTCTACTTTGCCCACGAACGCATCTGGGAACGCCTCGCCTTCGGTCGCGTGAAAGTCGCCGAAGATTTCGCCATTTAAGCCATCTGCCCATGTCCACCTGGTCCCCCGCTCAAATCACCGCCGCCAACGCCGCGCTCCGCGACAAGTCTCCGCTTGAAGTTGTCCGCTGGGCCCTCGCGCAGGCCGGCGGCCGCGCCATCGTCTCCACCAACTTCCGTCCCTACGAGGCCGTCGTCCTCCACCTCGCCACGCAGGCGCAGACCGACATCCCCGTCCTTTGGGTCGACCACGGCTACAACCGGCCGGCCACCTACAAGCACGCCGAGCAGCTCCGCACGCAGCTCAAGCTGAACCTCAAACCGTTTCTGCCCAAAATGACACCCGCGCACCGCGATGCCGTGCACGGCCAGATCCCGTCGCTCGATGACGAGGCCGGCCTGAAACAGTTCAGCGCTGTCATGAAGCTGGAGCCCTTCCAACGCGGCATGAAGGAGCTCGCTCCAACGGTGTGGATCACCGCCCTGCGCAAGGTCCAGAACCCGAACCGCGCCGGCCTCGACGTCATTTCGCACGACGCCAACTTCGGCGCGCTCAAGGTCAGCCCGGTTTTCAACTGGTCCGACGCCCAGATGGAAGCCTACCTCGCCGAGCACCAACTGCCCAACGAGTGGGATTACTTCGACCCGGCCAAAGCCGACGAAAAACGCGAATGCGGCCTCCACGCCGCCTGGGGCGGGACGGCGGCCAAGGCCGCCGCAGGGTCTGGGGTCTAGGCTCTGGGTTCTCGGAAAAATGAACGAACCTTTTGAAAATGCCGAAGCTTGGAAACAGGCGCGCTCGCTGACCAATCTGGTCTACGGCTACGGCCGGCGTGAGCCCCTGGCCCGTGACTTTGGCCTGCGCGACCAGATTCAGCGCGCCGCCGTGTCCGTGATGAACAATGTGGCCGAGGGCTGGGAGAGCCTGCATGCCGCGGAAAAACGTCAGGCTTACAACATCGCCCGTCGTTCCTGCGGCGAAGTCCGCTCCATGAGCTACGTGCTGCTCGACAATCGATTCATTTCCGAGACCGAACACAACGAACTGACCTCCCTTTGCGTCCAGGCCGGCAAACTTACCAGTGGCCTGATCCGCTCCCTGGGCGACCGATAATCTGGACCCCAGACCCACGATCCCAGACCCTGGACCCTTCATATTTCATGTCTTCCTATCATCTAGATCACCTCGCCCATCTCGAGACCGAGGCCATCCATATCATGCGCGAAGTCGCCGCCGAGTTTGAACGGCCGGTGCTGCTCTTCTCCGGTGGCAAGGACTCCATTTGTCTCCTGCGCCTCGCGGAGAAGGCCTTCCGTCCTTCCGACCTGCCGATGCCGTTCCTCAACGTCGAGACCGGTCACGAGTTTCCCGAGCTCATCGAATTCCGCGACCGCCGCGCCAAGGAGCTCGGCGCCAAGCTCATCGTCCGCACCGTGGACCAGGCCATCGCCAACGGCACGGCGACACCGGCGCCCGGCGAAGTCAGCCGCAACAAGCTGCAAATCCCCGTCCTCCTCGGCGCCATCGAGGAATTTCGCTTCGACTGCGCCATCGGCGGCGCCCGGCGCGACGAGGAAAAAGCCCGCGCCAAGGAACGCTTCTTCAGTTTCCGCGACTCCTTCGGCCAGTGGGATCCGAAGAACCAGCGCCCTGAGATCTGGAACCTCTACAACGCCCGCCTCAACCAGGGCGAAAACATGCGCGTGTTCCCGCTGAGCAACTGGACCGAGATGGACGTTTGGGAATACATCAAGCAGGAGCAGCTGGAAGTGCCGAACATCTACTTCAGCCACACCCGCGAGTGCTTCCGCCGCGGCGGCCAGTGGCTGCCCCTGCCGCCCGAGCACACGGATCCCTCCGAGCCTGATCCCTACGCCGGCGCCCGCCCCAAGCCGACCGAGGCCCGCAAAACCCTGGTCTGCCGCGTGCGCACGATCGCCGACATGATCAGCACGGGCATGATCGACAGCCCGGCTGAGACGGTCGACGACATCATCGCCGAGGTCGCCGCCGCCCGCGTCACCGAGCGCGGCTCGCGCGCTGACGACAAGGCCTCCGAAGCCGCCATGGAAGACCGCAAGAAAGCCGGCTACTTCTAAACCGCATCCCCAGCTCCACCGTGCCCAACCTAAACACCCCGTCGCTCCGCGCCACCCCTCTTCTTAGAGGGGATCATCGGCCGCGTGGTTTGGTTCCCCTCTATCAAGAGGGGTGCCCGACAGGGCGGGGTGTGTAAGCGCCATTCGCCAACATCTGATTCTCATGTCCGCCAGTTCACCTTCCACCCTAGTCTCTCCCGTCCTCGGCAACCCTGCCGCCCCGCGCGCGCCCGTGCCGGTCGTCGACATCCTGCGCCTCAACACCTGCGGCAGCGTGGACGACGGCAAGTCCACGCTCATCGGACGCCTCCTCTACGACACCAAGTCGCTCATGGAGGACCAGATCGAGGCCCTCGAGCGCTCCGCCGACATCACCGGCGGCGGCCAGATCAACCTGGCCAACCTGACCGACGGTCTCCGCGCCGAACGCGAGCAGGGCATCACGATCGATGTCGCGTACCGGTACTTCGCGACCCCGCGCCGCAAGTTCATCATCGCGGACACCCCCGGCCACGTTCAGTACACGCGCAACATGGTCACGGGCTCGTCGACCGCCAACCTGTCGATCGTGCTCGTCGATGCCCGCCTCGGCGTCATCGAGCAGAGCCGTCGCCACACCGCGATCGCCTCGTTGCTGCGCATCCCCCACCTCGTCGTCGCCATCAACAAGATGGATCTCGTCGGGTGGAGTGAGGCCCGCTTCAACGAGATTCGCGCGCAGTTCGAGGAATTCCTGCCGCGCCTCGGCATCAAGGACGTGAAGTTCATCCCGTTGAGCGCCCTCAACGGCGACAACGTCGTGACGCCCTCCGTGAACACGCCCTGGTATGCCGGCCCGACCTTGCTGGGCCACCTGGAGACCGTGCACATCGCGAGCGACTGGAACCTCAACGCCTTTCGTCTGCCGGTCCAATGGGTCAACCGGCCCAACAATCCGACCGACCCGCGCCTCCACGATTTCCGCGGTTTCAGCGGCCAGATTGCCGGCGGCATCGTGCGCACCGGCCAGAAGGTCATGACGCTGCCCGGCGGGGTCGTTTCCACGGTGAAGGAAATCCACACCTACAACGGCTCCGTGCCCGAGGCCTTCTGTCCGCAATCGGTCTCGATCGTGCTCGAACACGACGTCGATGTGAGCCGGGGCAGCATGCTGGTCGGGCTCGACGCCCTCCCCGGCGGCGGCACCGACCTGCGCGCCAAGGTCTGCTGGATGCACCCGCGCCCCCTGCAGCGTGGGAAGAAATATTTCCTGAAGCACACCACGAGCACCGTGCAGGCGATTGTCACGGAGATCGAGCACCGCCTCGACATGGTCACCCTTGAGACCCAGCCCGCCCCGGCGGAATTGGCCGTGAATGATCTCGGCGAGATCCGGATCCGCACCGCCAAGCCGCTCTTCTACGACGGCTACGCCAGCAACCGGCTCACCGGTTCCTTCATTCTCATTGAACAGGGCACCAATGCCACCGTCGCCGCCGGCATGCTGCTGCCACCCACCGAAGTCGTCCGTCCGGAAAACACGGACTACGTCATCTGAACCATGAAAATCTCCGTCAAGGTGGACTACGCCTGTCGCGTCATGGCCGAACTGGCCCGGCTCGACGGCTCGGGTGAACTCGCACAGATCGAGCATCTCGCCCGCACCGAGGCGGTGCCCGCGAACTTCCTCGCGCAGATCCTCGGCAAGCTCCGCACGCACGGACTCATCACCAGCCGACGCGGCAACCTCGGCGGCTACAAGCTGGCCCGCCCGCCGGACGAGATTTCGCTCTACGACATCATGATGGCCACGGAGGGCGACTGCCTCGGCCTCAGCGGCAATTTCCAGGGCCAGAGCGGCAAGCGGCTCAAGCAGGTCTGGGGCGAGGTCCGCACCGCATTGATCGAGAAGGTCAAGAGCTACACCCTCGACCAGCTCGCGACCAAGAACCCGACCGAGATGTATTATATCTAGGTTCGGCGGGCGTCGGCTGCCCGACCGGTTTCCCGAGCACCGCCCTGGTCGGGCATTGGCCGCACGCCTCCAAAGCATCGGGCCGCAGCCTGTTTCCCTCTCGCGACGCACCGGGCGGCGGTATACGAACTTATCATGTCAGCTTCCACGCCGGCCGCCACGCGCGCCATCCCCGTCCTGATTGTCGTCGCCCTGGTGCTTTTCGGCACGGGAATATTCTTTCCCTTCTTTCACGTGACGAAGTTCTGGGTCTTCGAAAGCGGGGTTTCCATCGTGGGTGGCATCATCACCCTGTTTCGCGAGGGTGAGTATTTCCTGTTCGCGGTGCTGAGTCTCTTCACCTTGGTCTTTCCCTGCGTGAAACTCGGCCTGCTGGCGCTCGTCTGGCTGGAACGCGCCCACGATCTCGCCCGGATGCGCCGGCTGCATGGGTGGGTCGAGTCCCTCGGCAAATGGTCGATGCTCGATGTCTTCGTCGTCGCCATTCTCATCGTGGCGATGAAGTCCGCCGCCATCGCCGAGATTCATATCGGCGCCGGCCTCTATCTGTTCACGTTCTCCGTGGTCACCACGCAATTTGCCTCCGCCTGGGTCGCGCGGCACCTGGCCCGCGCCTGAGGCCCGTCCGGAAAACAAAGGAGCCGCGACGCCTTTCGGCGCCGCGGCTCGTTGCACACACCTGCGTCCGCCCGGGGGCGGACGGAAGGTCAGAAGCGGAAGTTCGTGCCGATCGTGAACGCCGTGGCCTTCTCGTCGTTGCGCGACAACCCGGCCGTCACCGCCCAGGAGGAGTCGATCCAGTAGTTGGCCTTGACCCCGAAATTCCAGGTGTTGCCGCCGGCGAGGCTGGGGGCGTCCTCATAGGTCACGTAGGGCGTCACGGTGGCCTGGGGAGTGACCTGGAACTCCGCACCCACACCCAGGTGCCAGATGAAGGAGTTGTCCTTCGCGCCGGCATAACGGGCCCAGGTGTAACCGGCCCCGGCCTCGACGTAGGGCTTGCCCCAGTTGTACGAGGTGCTGAAGGCGCGGAGGGCGCCACCGAGGATATTCTGCTTCACGCGCGACCCGGCGAATTCGCTGGATTGGGAGTGCTCAAAGCTCAGAATCCCATCGATGCCAAAGGCGAGGGGTTGGTTCACCTCAAAGTTGTAGCGGTCACCATGGGAGGAAACGTCATCCACGTTGATATAGCTGTAGGTCAGCGTGCCGTAGGTCTGGCCGAGGAGGCTCAGATTGCCGACCATCGGCGCCGGTTTTTCGTCGAGCACGGCCGAGCCGGCCCGGGCGGTCGCACCGAGGCTGAGCGCCAGGGCGGTCACGAGAACGAGGGATTTAAGGGAGGAGGTATTCATGTTCTTTATTGGTTTGTAGGTGCCAGCGCGCAAAGATCGCACGCTTGGTCCCCCCAGTAACACCAAGGCGCACGGATGGTTCCCTGTCCGGGTATTTTGCAAAACTTTTAGCCAAAGGGACGGAACCCGCCGGCTCTGTCTGTGTCGGGCGCGCGGTTTTCGCGATTATTTGCCAATCTTCCTTCCGTGGCTTATCTCTCCCGACCATGAAAACCCTTCGCTTTCTCCTTATGCTCACCGCCCTGACCGGTCTTTTCTCCCGCCTCGCCGCCGAATCGCTGAAAGTAGGCGACGCCGCCCCGGTCGTTTCCGCGGTCACCGACACGGGCGACACCCTGAACCTCGGTGACGTCTACGCCCAAAATAAGTACACCGTCGTCTGGTTTTATCCGAAGGCCCTGACCGGCGGTTGCACCAAGCAGGGCTGCTCCCTCCGCGACGCCAGCGCCGAGCTCACCAAGCGCGGGGCCGCCGTGGTCGGCGTGAGTCTCGACACCGTGGAGAAGCAAAAGGAATTCAAGGCGACCAACCACTTCCCCTTTCCCCTGCTCGCCGACACGGACAAGAAGGTCGTGACCGCCTTCGGCCAGAGCGCGACGTTCTTCGCCTCGCGGGAATGCTACGTGATCAAGGGCGGTAAGATCGTCTACAAGGACTCCGGCGTCACCGACAAGCAGGCCGAGAACGTCCTCGCCTTCATCGACAGCCAGAAAGGCTGAACCCGGGACGAACCGATTTTGCAGGGCGGGGTCGCTGACTCCGCCTTTTTTATTTTCCGGCGAGGATTTTCAGACTGAGGCCTGCTGGGGTAACATCCATCCCCGCTTACAGCTCGTCATCATTCACCGCCGCCAGGATTTCCGCCCGGGGGTCCAGCCGGGCCCGTTCGATCCAGTCGCGAAACAGCGGCATCGGCCCCAACCACTCCGGGGGCAGCGGCGCGGCCACCAGGTCGATCACCCGCCAGGTATCATCCTCGGCCAAGACCACATTCCGATCATGCGTGTCCCCCACCAGCCAGGGCTCGCCATCCAGGAACAGCAATCGCGGGTGATCGCGGTCTGAACGCAGGAATCGCGAGGGAATCGGAATGAGCCGATCCGGATCGAGCCCGGACATGTCCGTTTTTTCCGGCAACATCTGCCCGAAGGTCTGCTTGGCCACCAAAATGCCTTCCGGGGTAAGTCCGGCGATTTCCGTCGGCATGCCGATGAGGTGGGTCAGCCGCAGCTTCTCGAACAGCCGTCGGTAGCTCCCCGGAACCGCCGTCGCTTGTAAAACCTCGTCCTCCCCGCGGGCAAAGGCAAAAGTCGCCCCGATTTCCCCTCCTTCGCGGAAATGGAAGAATTTGTACACGGAATCCTGGGTGTCCGCAAAGGCCAAGGCCTCCACCCCGCCGCCGATCCGCCGCAATTGGGTGGTATTCGCCTCAAAAGGGTCGGCCGCCTCGGAACTGAACCCGAAGTCCTCCAATCGCACTTCGGGCAGGGTGGCCCTGAATTCCCGGATCGCCTGACCCAGTTCCCTCCAGCGGTCCTCGGCAAACTCCAACAGGCCTACTTCGTCGGCTTCGGCGAGGACGAGAGCGCGGTCCGGATTTGTTCGGATACCGCATTGGGCTGCTTTCTGGCCCAGCTGATCGAGCGCCCGAAGTCGTTGCCTGTGACCGTCCAAAACAACGGACCATCCTTCCTCCCCGGGGAGGCGGGAGCCTTCGAGGTGGGACGGTTGTCCGGTGAATGGGTCGGCTTTTGGCATGACTCGGCCATGCGTCCAAGGTCGCGTCGACCGCCCCCAAACGCAAAGGATTATTATGCGCAGGCTGTTCACACTCGAAACGCGAGGCGAGAAAGTAACGGGTGGGGGCTTGCGCCGGCCGGAAATCACCCCCAAAGCTCTCGCTTGACACCCCGGCCCCCCCCCGGCGAGTCTGACCCTCTTTTTGCCATAACTTTATGAAGCCTACATTCCGCCCGCACCGCAAGAAACGCGCCCGCAAGATTGGTTTTCGCGCCCGCAAAGCCACCCGCGGCGGCCGCAAGGTCATTGCCGCCCGCCGCCGCAAGGGCCGCAAGCGCCTGACCGTCGTCTGAACATGCGTCTCCGCGCCGGGCAGCGCCTGCGGCGCAATGGTGACTTCCGCGCCGTCCGTGAGCAGGGCCGCCGCATGGATTGCGGGGCCTTCCTCCTGACGTGGCGCGTTCGGCCCGACGGCGATCCCGCCCAAACCCCACGCGTTGGCGTGGTGGCCTCCCGGGCTTCTGTCGGGAATGCCGTGCAACGCGCCCGGGCCAAACGCCGGTTGCGTGAACTTTACCGCCGGCAACAGCACCTCGTGCCACCGGGCCTCGACCTCGTGCTCACCGCCCGCGCCGCCATTCTCCGGATCGATTTTGCCGAAGCGACGCAACGCTTTGCGTATGCCTGCGGCAAGCTGGCCCCGGCTCCCAAGAAAAATGATTGAGCCTGATCCCAGCATGCCCGCCCGCGGAACAACCACGCCAACCGCCCGGCGCCGCAAGGCCGGCCTTGCCCGGATGCTGCTGACGGTGCCCGCCCGCCTGGTCAGCGGACTCATCTGGATCTACCAGCGCACCCTTTCCCCCGCCCTCGTGGTCATCAACCCCACCTGCGGCTGCCGTTTCGCCCCCACCTGCTCGCACTACGCCCGCGAGGCGCTGCAGACCCACGGCCTTGTCGCCGGCCTCGGCCTCACCGTCGTCCGCCTGGCCAAATGCGGTCCGTGGCACCCGGGTGGCGAAGACCCCGTCCCCTCCCGCAGCCGTCCCGTTTGCACGTCCGTGCGCCGCTAGGGCGGTTTCGCTCACTTTCTCCCGCTCACTTTCACTCACTTTCTCATGGATAAAAAGAACACGACAATCGGTGTGGTCCTGCTAGTCGCCGCGATGGCCAGCTTCTATTTCAGCGCCCGCTACGGCCCGAAGCCGCCGGCCCCGCTGCCGGTTACCCAGGCTCCCGCCGATACCAACAAAACCGAGCCCGCCACCACCACCTCTTTCACGGGTAGCTCCGGCACCTCCCCCGCCCCGGCCGAGGGCAGCATCTCCCAGCCCGCCCTGGGCCCGGCCGAGATCGTCACGCTGGAGAACGATTTTATCGTGGTCTCCCTGACCAACCACGGCGGCGCCGTCGACAGCATCGCCCTCAAGAAACACCTGGCCGTCGAAGGCAAGCCGGGCCTCTACACCCTCAATTCCATCCAAGCCGCGCCGGCGCTCAGTCTCACCGATTTCCCCGGTGCCGACCGCCACACCACCTACAGCCTGGTCACAAAAACCAACCGCGAGGTCGTCTATCGCGCCACCACGGAAAGCCTGGAGATCACCCGCCGCTACCTGCTCGAGAAAGCTCCGGGCCGCGACGATTACCAGATCCGCCATGAGACCACCTTCCGCAATCTCACGGACAAGCCCCTCGTGCTGCCCAAGGCCGTCTTCAATCTCGGCACGGCCTCACCGCTCAACGCGTCCGACTACGGCCTCTACCTGAACACGGCCTACGCCGAGGAGAAAGACACGCATTTCGTCGCCCGCAGCGACCTCGAGGGCGGCGGTTTCCTGAGCTGGATCGGCATGAAGGACGGCACGCCGCCGGCCTTCATCGAGCGCCCCGCCGCCATCACCTGGGCCGCGGTCAAGAACCAGTTCTTCTGCATGATTCTGACGCCCGACCAGCCGGGCAACGGCGTGCGCGTGGAACGCGTGAAGCTCGACCCCAAGGCCCCCGCCGACGACCACCGCCTCTACGGCGTGACCGGCTACGCCCAGTTCGATCTCAAGCCGCTCGCGGCCGGCGCTTCCTCCACCTTTGGCGCCAACTTTTTCGCCGGCCCCAAGGAGTACAAGCGGCTCTCGAACGTCGATGTCTTCAAGCACAACGAGGAGAAGGTCATGCAGTTCGATTCCTTCTTCTTCAACAAGATGTTCTTCTCGGGGTTCTTCGCCCCGCTGCTGCTGACCATCATGACCTGGGTCCACTCGGTCATCCCGAGCTGGGGCTGGGCCATCGTCATCACGACCCTCACCCTGAAGATCGTCTTCCTCCCGCTCACCCTCGCCGCATCCCGCTCCGCCAAGCGCATGGCCAAGCTGCAGCCGCACATGGCCGCGCTGCGTGAGAAATATAAGGACAACCCGCAGAAAATGCAGGCCGAGACCCTGAAGATCTTCAAGGAGAACAAGGTCAACCCCGTCGGCGGCTGCATCCCCGTCCTCATCACGATTCCCTTCTTCGTCGGCTTCTTCGCCATGTTGCAGAGCACCTCGGAACTGCGCTTCGCCTCGTTCCTCTGGGTGAGCGACCTTTCCTCGCCTGACACGGTGGCGCGCATCTTCGGCCTGCCCCTGAACATCATGCCGCTCCTCATGGGCGCGACCATGATCTACCAGATGAAGCTCACGCCCACCCCGACCACCGACAACGCCCAGGCCACCATGATGAAGGTCATGCCCTGGATGTTCACCCTCTTCTGCTACAACTTCGCCGCCGGTCTCGCGCTTTACTCGACCATCAACGGCCTGTTCACCATCGCCCAGCAGATGATCATCAACCGCATGCCCGAGCCCGACCTGCCGATCAACAACGGCGGCATCACCAAGCCCGGGGCCCCCGGTGGCATGAAGAACGTGACGCCGAAGAAGAAGAAGTGAGCACCCCATGCAAACGCCGGGCGGCACTCCCGCCCGATCGTGATTCGTAAATCATAAATCGGAGATTCTGCGGATGGCCGGACACAACAAATGGTCCAAGGTTAAGCGGCTCAAAGCCGTCACCGACGCCCGCAAGGGCAAGGTCTTCTCCCGACTCTCCCGGGACATCACGATGGCGGCCAAGGGCGGCGGCGGTGATCCCGCCGCCAACGCCCGGCTGCGCACGCTGCTCCTGAAGGCCCGCGAGGCCAACATGCCGGCCGACAACATCGACCGCGCGATCAAGAAGGGCACCGGCGAACTCCCGGGCGTGGTGTTCGAGGAGCTGCACTACGAGGGCTACGGCCCGGGCGGGGTCGCTTTCATCGTGCTGGCCACGACCGACAACAAGCAGCGCACCGCCCAGATCGTCCGCTCCATCTTCGCCAACCACGGCGGCAACCTCGCACAGAACGGCGCCGTCGCCTTTCAGTTCCTCCACGCCGGCCAGTTCCTCATCCCGAGGGAACAGACCAGTGAGGACAAATTGCTGGAGATCGTGCTGGCCAACGACGCCGACGACATCATCACGACCGAACAGGGCTACGAGATCCGGTGCGACCTGCACCTTTTCGACAAGCTCTCCCACGCGCTGGAAGACGCCGGCCTCAAGCCCGAGTCCGCCGAAATCAGCTACATCCCCACCACCACCGTCCCGGTCTCCGCCGAGCTCGCCGGCACCATCGAGAAATTGCACGACGCCCTCGACAATGAGGACGATGTCTCGGCGGTCTTCTCCAACGAGGAAACGCCGTAGGCCTCGTTCGGTCCATTGTTGCGATGCTTTGAGCCGTGCCTTTGGGGCGGATTGCCGCAGTTTGTCGCCATGCCCCGCCCCACCCTGCTCCTGGTTCTCTGTGCTCTAAGCCTTTCCCTCCGCGCCGCACCCGTCGCGGACCAGAATCCCGCCGACCACCTGCCGCCCCACATCACGCGCCTCACGCACTTCGGGGAACGCGCCGATTGGTCCCACGACGGGCGGAAAATCCTGTTCCTCTCCAAGACCTACGGCGACGCCATGGAACTCGACATCGCGACCGGAGCCATCACCAACCTCACCTCGCACTACGCCCACCACGGCTACACCCGGGCGCTTTACCTGGCCAACGGTGACATCCTCCTTTCAGGCCCGCTCGAGTACGATCCGGCCAATCCCCGACCCGCCCGCAACAACTGCTACCTCTTCGTCCTCAGCGCGCAGGAGAAAGTGAAACCCGTCGCCCTCGGCGTGCGCTGCAACGAAGGTCCCGCCGTTTCGCGTCGGCGTCTGCACCTTGTCTGGGCGGAATGGACCAGCCCGAAACCGGGCGAGGGCAACCTGTCTTCCTCGCGGCTATACTCGGCCGATGTCGTCTACACCGACGGCGTGCCCGCCCTCGCCAACCGGCAGCTCGTGATCGACGGCGCCGACCTGCCCTTCCGCTGCACGATGGAACCGCAGAACTTCCGCCCGCCCGCCGAGCGCGAACTCATCTTCAGCGCCTACATGGACGGCGGCCGCCAGTGCGATGTCATCGGCCTCGACCTCGTGACAAAGCAAATCACGAAATACACCGACAACCTCGACATCTACGAGGAACCCGAGGGCATTTTTCCCGACGGCCAGCATACCCTGGTGGAGAATGATGTGCAGAACCGTCTCGGACCCGGCTCGATCGACCTGTGGAAACACGCGCTCGACGGCAGCGGCCGGAAGACCCGGCTGACCTACTTCAGCGAAAACCCGCGCTACAAGGCCTCCAACGGCGTCGTGAGCGACGACGGCCGTTTCATCGCCTTCCAGATGGGCAAGGCCGGCGAGGCCGCCGGCATCGGCCACGGCATCTTTTTGCTCAATCTCACTCAGTTGCCCACCGACGGAAAATGATCGGGAGGCGATCTGCGGCTAGACCCGGCGTGAAGGCTTGATGCCTGCGACCTTGATTTCCACCGGCAGGCTGCGTTTCGCATAGGCTTCGTAATCTGGCACGATCCGCTCGTACTCGCCGTGCATCAGCGGGGACGAGATGATGAAGTCCGCCGTCGCCCGGTCGCAGGCCACCGGCACATTCCAGACCACGGCCATGCGCAACAGCGCCTTCACATCGGGGTCGTGCGGCTGCGGTTGGAGCGGATCCCAGAAAAACATCAGGAAATCGATCTTCCCCTCCACAATCAGCGCACCGACCTGCTGGTCACCGCCGAGCGGTCCGCTTTGCAGCTTGTGGACGGGCACCCCGAGAACCTGCTCGATGAGCGCACCGGTCGTTCCCGTAGCCCAGATGTCGTGCTCGATCAAAATGGCCCGGTTGTAACCGGCCCAATCCATGAGGCTCTGCTTCTGGCCGTCGTGGGCGACCAGCGCGATGCGTTTCCGGTTGGCCATCTTGATCTGTTTGTAGGTCATGGTGCAAAGGCGTAGATCTCTGAAAACACTTCCCCCGCCCCAGTGCAACGAAGGATCCGGGCCACGCCGGAATGGGCGCGCGGTCACGGTCCGTCCGATCAACTCCCGGGATTGATTGCTCCGAGCGGGATTCAGGTGTTGCCACCGAAATGACTCGCCTGCTGGCCGAGAGTCTTGCCCAGACTGCCACACACCAGTGTGCACAGCTTGGGGATGGTGGGATCCGTGATCCGATAATAGACATGCAACCCGTCCTTGCGCCGCCCGAGCACTCCGGCGGCCGTCAGGGTCTGCAGATGTCTTGAAATGTTCGCCTGCGTGCCGCCCGTGGCCTCCACCAGCCAGGAGACATTCTGCTCCCCCTCGTATAACGCCTGCACCAGGCGCAGTCGCATCGGCTCCGCCAGCACGGCAAAGCGTCGCGACACCAATTCGAGCGCCTGATCGTTGAGCGGAAGGTCACTGGGCATGGCATCAGCAAAAACCCTGCTTGACTTAAACACAAGTATATAATCATATAGTTATATTTAAGCCGTCCTCTCTCATGAAAATCGAATCCTTCATCCGCATCCTCGCCGGCACCATGATCCTCGTGAGCGTCGCCCTCGCCCACTTCGTGAGCGTCTGGTGGCTGCTGTTCACCTGCTTCATCGGCCTCAACCTCATCCAGTCCGCTCTGACCGGTTTCTGTCCGCCTTCTTTCATTCTCCGCAAGCTCGGCTGGCTCGACGAGGCGGGCACCATCCATTGGGGCGGTCGCTGAGCCGGGTCATGACGAAGATGCTACAACTCCTGGCTCCTCTGTTCATCGGCGGCCTGTTGGGCGGATTGCTCGGCTACTTTGGCCAATGCACCAGCGGCACGTGTCCGCTCACCTCGACCTGGTGGCGCGGTGCCCTGTACGGCGGCTTCATGGGTCTGCTCTATCTCCTGTCTTCCTTGAAATCATGAATCTTCGCTCTCTCCTCTGCTGCGCGGTCCTCGCGCTGACCCCGCTCCTCCAAGCCGAACCCTGGACGCTCGCCCGCGCCCTGGAAGTCGCGCAGGAGAACAGTCCCGACCTGCTCGTGGCCCGGGCCCGCCTGGCCGGCTCCGAGGCGCTCGTCGAGCAGGCCCAGGCCGCCTGGCTGCCGCAACTCTCTCTCTCCGGCCGCTACACCCAGACCAACAGCCCGATGATGGCCTTCGGCTCCATCCTCAATCAGCGGGCCTTTGATTTCAGTTTGGATTTCAACCACCCCGGCCGGATCGACAACCTGAATGTCACCGGCACGGTCGCCTACAATCTCTACAGCGGTGGCCGCGCCACCGCCGGGCGCACCGCCGCCCGCGCCGGGGCCATGGCCGCCGATCAGGACCTTCGCTCGGTCCGGCTGCAGCTCGGCGCCGGCGTCGTCCGCGCCTACCTCGGCATCCGCAAGGCGCGCGAAGCCGTCACCGCCGTCGCCGCCGGCGTGGCAGCCTACGAGGCCGCCGTCGCCAACGCCCGTCTGCGGCATGCCGCCGGACAAATGCTGAAGTCCGACCTGCTCGCCCTCGAAGTGCAGCTGGCGCAGACCCGTGAATCCCTCCTGAGCGCCCGCCACGGGGCCCGGCTCGCGGATCAGGCCTTCTTCTACATCCTGGGTCTTCCTGCCGGAGAAGAGACCGTGGAACTGGCCAAGGATGATCCTTCGCTCGCCGCGCTGACCGAACCGGCCACCGGCGACTACGCCCAACGGCCGGAGATCATGGGGCTGGAGCACCGTCTGCGCGCCGCCGAGGCCGCCGTCGAGGCCGCCCGCGGCGCCCGCCGCCCCACCGTCAACGCCTTTGCGAGTTATCAATATGACCGCGGCTGGCAGCTGAACCGTCATGGCGACAGCTGGATGGCCGGCGCCGCGGTCGACCTCAATGTCTTCGATGGTGGCCAGACCTCGGGCCGGATCCATGAGGCCCAGGCCAATGTCACCCAGCTGAAGGAGATGCTGCGTCAGGCCACCCTTGGCATCAGCCTTGAGGCCAACCAGGCGCGCCTCGCCCATGCCAGCGCCGTCGAACGTCTCCAAGTGACCGTCGATGCCGTCGCCCAGGCCGAGGAAAGCGCGCGTCTCTCCCGCGCCCGTTTCGAACAGGGCGCCCTCCTCACCGCCGAACTCATCGCCACTGAGAGCCGGCTCGTCGAAACCCGCATGCGCCGGGTCGTAGCCGAGGCCGACGAACGTATCGCCCTCGTGGATCTTCGCCGCGCCGTCGGCCTCGCCCCCCTCAACCCCTGATTATTTCCAGCCATGAACATCAAGCTCCCCCTTGCCTCCGCCGCCCTCGCGACCCTGCTGTTGTCCGGTTGCTCCAAACACTCCGAGACGGCCGCCGCCGCGGCGTCCACCCAGCCGGCCGCGCGGGTCGCGGTCGCTCCCGTTACCGCTGAAACCCTGCCCATCCTCACCGAGGTCACGGGTACCATCCGTCCGGTCCAACGGGCCATCATCGCGGCCAAGGTCATGGGCACCATCGAGGCGTTCCCCGTCAGCCTCGGCCAGCGCGTTGCCGCCGGCGATGTGCTCGTGCAGATCTCCGCCGGGGAGATTTCCGCCAAGGTTCTCCAAGCCCGCGCCCAGCTCAACCAGGTCGGCCGCGACCTCACGCGCGAGCGCGACCTCCTCGCCAAGGGCGCGAGCACAACCGACATGGTGAGCAACCTCGAGGACCGGCTGGCAATGACCCAGGCCCAGGTGCACGAGGCCGAGACCATGCTCAGCTACGCAACGATCCGCGCCCCCTTTGCCGGGGTCATCACCCGCAAACCGGCCGATACCGGCAATCTCGCCTCACCCGGCCTCCCTCTGCTCGAGATGGAGGGCGACGGCGCCTACGAGATCGAGGCGGGCGTACCCGACTCCCTCGTCAACCGTCTGGCCCCCGGCACCGTCGTGACCGCCAGCGTGCCCAACGACACGGTGACCTTTCCCGCCACCCTCATCGAGCTTTCCCCCGCGGCCGATCCGGTCACCCGCACCGCTCCGGCCAAATTCTCCGTCCCGGCCGGTACCGCCGTCCGCTCCGGCCAGTTTGTGCGCATCCAATTGCCCGGCAAACCCGTGGCCGCTCTCCTCGTCCCGGCCACCGCCGTCTCGCTCGTCGGCCAGCTGGAACGCGTCTTTGTGGTCGGTACCGACAAACGCGCCGTTCTGCGGCTCGTGAAGTCCGGCGCCCGCTACGGTGACCGTGTGGAGGTCCTGTCGGGACTTTCGGCCGGTGAAACCGTCGTGCTCAACCCGCCCACCGGTCTCCGCGAGGGTCGTTCCCTGGAGGTCACGCCGTGAGCAACACCCCCGGCACACCCTTCCCCAATCCGGCCAAGTACGGTTTTGCCGGCCGGATGGCGTCGCTCTTCATCGACTCGAAGCTGACCCCGATCATCGTCGCGGCTTCCCTGCTGCTCGGCTTCTTCGCGGTGCTCATGCTGCCGCGCGAGGAGGAGCCCCAGATCAAGGTGCCGATGATCGACATCATGGTCGGTCTGCCCGGCGCCAGCGCCCGGGAGATCGAGAACCGCATCACCCGGCCGATGGAGAAGCTCCTTTGGGAGATTCCCGGCGTCGAGTACCTCTATTCCACCGCGAGCCCCGGCGGCAACCTCACCATCGTCCGCTTCAAGGTCGGCGAAGATCTCGAGAAGAGCCTAGTGAAGCTCAACCAGAAGCTGCAGACCAACTTTGACCGCCTGCCGATCGGTGTCAGCCAGCCCCTCGTCAAACCGCGCACCATCGACGACGTGCCCGTGCTGGCCCTGACTTTCCACAGCGACCGCTACGACCACTCAACGCTGCGCCGCATCGCCACGCAGGTCGATGACACCATCAAGTCCATCCCGGAGGTTGCCGAAACCACGGTCATCGGCGGCACGCACCGGCACATCCGCGTGCAGCTTGATCCCCAGCGCCTCGCCTCGCGCCACCTCAGCGCCGCCGGCATCATCCCGCTCCTGCAGCAGGCCAACACCCAGACTCACAGCGGCGCGCTCGCCTACGACAACCAGGAAACCCTGCTGCAAACCGGGGAATTCTTCCGCGATGCCCGCGACGTCGGCATGCTGGTCCTCGGCGTTTTCAACGGCGCCCCGGTCTACCTGCGCGATGTCGCCACCATCACGGACGCGGCCGATGACCCGAACAACTATGTCCTCTACGGCACCGCCGGAGGCGAGGAACCCGCCGTCACGCTCAGCCTGGCCAAGCGGCCCGGCGCGAACGCCGTGGACGTCGTCAACGCCGCCCTGACCAAGCTCGAGGGCCTCAAGGGCACCCTGATCCCGGCCGACGTCGGCGTCGCCATCACCCGCAACTACGGCGCCACCGCCAGCGAAAAGTCCAACGAGCTGCTGCTCCACATGGGCATCGCCATCTTCGGCGTCGCCGTGCTCATTCTGCTTTTCCTCGGATGGCGCGAGTCGCTCGTCGTGCTGCTCGCGATCCCGGTGACGCTCGGCCTGACCCTGCTGATCTTCTACCTCTACGGCTACACGCTGAACCGGATCACGCTCTTCGCCCTCATTTTTTCCATCGGCATTCTGGTGGATGACGCGATCGTCGTCGTCGAAAACATCGTGCGCCACATGGGCCTGCCGAGCTGCCGGCGCAAGCGGCTGCTCCAGATCGCCGTGGAGGCGGTCGACGAGGTCGGCAACCCGACCATCCTCGCCACGCTCGCCGTGATCGCGGCCGTGCTGCCCATGGCCTTCGTCAGCGGCATGATGGGCCCCTACATGCGCCCGATCCCGGTCGGTTCCAGCGCGGCCATGCTCTTTTCCCTGCTCGTCGCGTTCGCGGTCACACCGTGGGCCGCCCTGAAGATCCTGCGCGGCCACGCCCCCAAGGATCCGCAGGCCGCCACCTTCGTCGACGCGCCGTTGACCGAGGAGGAGGAAGCTGCGGACGAGAAGATGACGGACACGTTCTTCACCCGCATGTACGTCCGTTTCATGCGTCCGTTGATGGACCACCGGTCCTGGCGCTGGATCTTCCTCGCCGGCGTCGCCGCCCTCACCGCCGGCTCGATGGGCCTGGTCGGGATCGGTGCCGTCAAGGTCAAGATGCTCCCTTTCGACAACAAGTCCGAGTTCCAGGTGATCATCAACCTGCCCGAAGGAACCACCCTCGAACAGACCGCCCGCGTCGCGCGGGAGATGGCCGCGTCACTGCGCAACGAGCCCGAGGTCCTCGACTACCAGGTCTACGCCGGCACGGCCTCCCCGTTCAATTTCAACGGGCTCGTCCGCCACTACTTCCTGCGGGCGGGTAGCAACGTCGCCGACCTGCAGGTCAACCTGAAGCCCAAGCACGAACGTTCCGCCCAGAGTCACGACATCGCCAAGCGCGTCCGTCCGCGCCTGACCGCCATCGCGGAAAAATACGGCGCGGTCGTGGCCGTCGCCGAGGTGCCGCCGGGACCTCCCGTGCTCCAGACCCTCGTCGCGGAGATCTACGGCCCGAGCGAGGAGTCCCGCATCGCCCTCGCCGACCGGGTGCGCAGCATTTTCCGCGAGTCACCCGGCGTCGTCGACGTCGACTGGTATGTCGAGGACCGGCAGCCGAAGACGATCCTCGTCGTCGACAAGGAAAAGGCCGCGCTGCACGGCATCTCCGAGGCCAGCATCGCCAACACCATCCAGATGGCGGTGCAGGGCTACCCGGTGGCGCTGTTGCACTCCCCGGTCGATCGCGAGGACGTCAACATCGTGCTCGAACTGCCGCGCGCCCTCCGCGCCCGTCCCGAGGACCTGCTCGCCCTGCCCGTGCGCAATGAGATGAACCCGGCGGCACCCGTGGTGCCGTTGCGCGAGCTCGTGACCCTGCAGTCCGTCCCCGGCGAGCGAAACATCTACCACAAGAACCTGCAAAACGTCACCTACGTCACGGCCGATGTGGCCGGCGTCGTCGAGAGCCCGGTCTACGCCATCTTCGCCATGAACCGCGAGCTTGCGAAGCTCGACGGTCGCGACTTTGGCGGCACGCAGCCGCACGTGGAGGTCTTCAACAACCGCATGCCGGTCGACGACCACGAGCCGGCCATGAAGTGGGACGGCGAATGGCAGGTCACGCTCGAGGTGTTCCGCGATCTCGGCCTCGCCTTCGGCGCCGTGCTGATCCTCATCTACATGCTGATGGTCGGCTGGTTCAAAAACTACAGCACGCCGCTCATCGTCATGACCGTCATCCCGTTCTCGCTCGTGGGCATTCTGCCGGCACACGCCGCGATGGGCGCGTTTTTCACCGCCACCTCGATGATCGGCTTCATGGCCGGCGCGGGCATCGTGGTGCGCAACTCCATCATCCTCGTCGATTTCATCGAGCTGCGCCTCAGCCACGGTCTCAATCTGCGCGATGCCTGCATCGAGTCCGGCGCGGTCCGCTTTCGCCCGATGATGCTCACCGCCTTTGCCGTCGTCGTCGGCGGGCTGGTCATTCTCGCCGACCCGATCTTTCAGGGTCTCGCCATCTCGCTCCTCTTCGGCGCGATCGCGTCACTCATCATCAGCCCGCTGGCCGTGCCGCTCATCTACTACATGACCCACGCCGGCCGGGCCCAGCCGACCGCCACGCCCGACAGCGGCGGTGAAGCCTGCGTCACCAGCTCCTGAGCCCGGTCGCTTTCCAATCATGAACAACCTCACTCCCCTCATCTTTCTGGCCCTTGGCGCCGGCTTCATCTTCTGGATGTTCTGGCGCGCCCGTCCCGAGATCAAACCCGAGGAGCTCCGCGCCTCCCTCAAGGCCGGCACGGCCGTCCTCGTCGATGTCCGCGAACCCTCGGAATGGTCCACCGGCACCGCCAAGCAGGCGGCCCTCCTCCCCTTGAGCGACCTGCGCGGAGCCCGGAAGCAATGGCAGGCGTTTCTGGACAAGAACCAGGGCAAACAGCTCTTCCTCTACTGCCAGTCCGGCACCCGCTCCTCGATGGCCGCCGCCCAATTGCGCCGCGAGGGCCGCAATGCCAGGAACGCCGGCTCCCTCGCCGCCATCGACCGCGCCGGCTGGCCCTTGTGCAAGACCCGGCGCTGAGAACCTTCTGTTAGTCCCGTCCCATAGCCCCCACCCCCCATCCCATGAAACCCAACGTAGGCAACATCAATCGCACCCTTCGCTTCCTCCTCGGTCTCGCCCTTCTCGGCGCCGGCTACTACTTCAAATCCTGGTGGGGCCTGGTTGGCGTTGTGCCGCTCCTCACCGCCACCTTCCGCTTTTGCCCGGCCTACCTGCCGTTCGGCCTCAGCACTTGCGCCAGGCCGGACAAGAAGAATTAGAGGCGCTGACCGCCGGCGACGGTCAAACGGCATCTCAATCCGCGCGCCCTCCGCGCCATCCGCCGCCGCGGCCTGATCGTCCCGCTGACTGCTTGCCGCCGTCAGCTTTGTCCGTGAGCGCGATCACGTCCGCTGCGGGCAGCACCTGCGCCGTATAACTGTTGCCCATATTCCGGACAAAGGCCGCGAGATGATGACCCGAGGCGCGCTCCAAGGCGGCGACCGCCTGCCTCAAATCGACATTGTCGGTGGACCTCGCGAGCACCCGCAGATCGGCAATATCCTGTTCTTCGACCAAGGCTCCGGTGCGGAGAGCCTCCTGCGCTGATTGCCGGCCCCGGGCCAGCAACGTGTCGTAGCGTTTTTGCACGGCGACGGTCATGAACCGCCCCGCGACTGTCTCTGGCAGACTCAGGCCCGCGCGCATCGCGAGGGCGCGGAGCCCCGACTCATGCCGGGTCTCGGCCTGCACGATGTTGCGAAACGGACGCAGTTTCCACCTCTCGCCAAAAGCCAGATAGAGTTCGCAGGCCATGCGTTCCTCGTCGATCTGGAACAACAGGGCGCTCCGGGCCTGTTCACTCAACACGACCGCGGCTTGGTCCTCCCGGATCGCGTCGTCAGCGCACCCGGCGCCGCAAGCCCCGGGTCCGCACGCCGCGCACGTTGTGACGGTGGCGAACAGGCCCGCCACGAAGGACAAGAAAAGGAAGAGGCTGCTTTTAGATTTCATGACTGGAATGGTTGCCCAGTGAAACCCCGGCGGTGGCCGGATATTACGGCCTGCGCGAAAAATCCCCGCCCATCCGGCCGCCTCTCAGGGCCGCGCCGGTTTCGTTTTCAGGTATTCCTCCACCAACTGCCGGCGCCGCGCCGCCTTTTCCTCCGGTCCCAAGGCCTGCAACTCCTGCTGGATGGCGGTGCGCCGCTCGGGTGTGGCGTGCTGCATCAACTCGCGCCAGCCATCCTGAACTTCCCGCGGCATCCAGCCCCAGCCCATGCGCAGCTGGTCACGCTGCGCGCCGGGCAGCTCACGATACTGGCTGATTTCCTTGCGCAGGGCGGCGCGTTGCTCCGGCGTCATGGCCCGGATGCGGATGATGACCTGCTGCAACTGGTCGAGATCCGCATCAGAGAGGCTGAGAAACTGTTCGACCGAGGCCATTTCCCGGTTGGCCGGGACCGGGTCGGCGGCGTCCATCAGGACGGCTGGAACAAGCAACAAGATCAGGAGATAAGTTTTCATCGGGGGAGCGGGCTGGAAGGTGAAGGGTTGACCGGCAGGTGAAGCAGCGCGTCCCGGTTTTCCGGATCCAGCAACGGGGTGGCGCGACCGAGAATGTCATCCATGGTAAAAAGCTCCGCGAAGTCCTCGGAGAAGCGGGGCTCTGGACGCGGTGCTGGCGTGGACCAGGGATGGTAAACCACGAGGACCGCCGCGAGGGCCACGCCCGCCGCCGCCAGTCCGGGCCACCACGACGGCCAGCTCCGCCGCGCCGCCGGGGTTTGGCGCAATTCACGACGCAGGTCCCGCCAGCGGGCCTCGAACTCGGGCGTGGTGTCCCGCAACCGGCTGGCCAGCAGGCGGTCGATCTCTTCCTCCGACGGGGAACGATGGGCGTTCATGTGATGGTCTCCATTTCGGTTTTAAGCAGGCGGCGGCCGCGATGGATCAGCACCCGCAGGGAATTTTCGGAAATTCGCAGCACGGCGGCGGCCTCCGGATAATCGAGTTGCTGCTGTTGCAGGAGGAGCAACGGCGTACGGTACTTCTCCGGCAGCCGCAGCAACGCGCGTTGGAAAACTTCCTCCAGCTCGGCGAGTGCCTGGCCGCTGCCCGGCTCCGCCGGCACGTAGTCGAAGGATTCCGGCGCGACGGGTTGGGCCGGCTTGCGCCGCCGCCGCCGGTATTCGTTGCGGAGCAGGTTGTTCGCGATGTGGAAAAGAAAGGTCGAGAACCGCGCCGTCGGCCGGTAATCCGCGGCCGAACGGTGCAACCGCACGAAGACCTCCAGCGTCAGGTCCTCGGCATCGGCGTGCGAACCCAGCGCCCGGTAGAAAAAACTCAGCAGCGGCAGTTTCCAGCGGTCGAACAACAGTTGCAGCGCCCCATCATCGCCCGCCGCCACCCGCAGCATGATGTGGGTTTCGCCGGACGACTCCTCGACCGGCTGGGCAAAGTCACTCCGGCGGGCCAGAAACCCGGTCAGCAGCTGGGTGAAAAATGAGAACGTAAGCGCGCTATTCACTGATGGGTTCAACCCCGGTTACCGGCTCATGTTACAGTGGAGTCACCATTAATGAAGGAAGGATTTCACCAACACTGTAACAAGTATCCGCGAACGGGGTTGAACCTCATTGAAAGGAAAATCCCATGAAAACAAAAATCATCATCCTAACTTCTCTCATCAGTGCGGGCCTTCTGGCCGGCACTTCCGCCCTTGCGGCCGGTTCGCGTGGCGGTGGCGGCAATGGCGGTGGCAACGGTGGCGGTGGCGGCCGCGGCTGCACCCAGGCTGCTCCCGCTCAGGACGGCTCCGGCAAATCCGTGAACAATCGGGGCAACCCGAACTCCACCGGCACGCCGTTGCGCGATGGCTCGGGCAAGGACACGGCTCCGGGCAAAGGGGCAAAGGACGGCAGCGGCAACCAGGCGAATTGCCCGAATCCGCCCAAGAAATAAGTCCCGGTCCATAGCATCCCTGTCAGTCCAAAGAGCCGGCCATTGGCCGGCTCTTTGTTTGGCGGTCGCCCACTCGCCTTGGGCTGAATAATACCGGTCAACAGCACGCTTACTGCCTGCGCCTGCCGGTGCTGTGCGCAGGAGACATTTGTCCCTTTATGGTTAAGGTTGAAGCCTTTCATGGTCGATATGCCGCATCTTCCCGACACCGCGCCCACACGGGCCCGGTCCTTAGCCTCTTCTCCTCATGTGGACCTGGGCTGAATGGATTCCTGACCGCGTGGTGCAGCTGGCCGGCCTCGATGCCGCGACCGGCAGTGGTGCGGCCCTGCATTTCTTCCTCTACGACCTGCAGAAGATCGTCGTGCTCATTCTGGCCGTCGCCTTCATCATGGCGCTCGTGCGCGGGGCGTTGCCGCTCGATCGGATCCGCGTCTGGCTCGATCGCCCCGGCGGTCGCGTGCTCGGCTACCCGGCGGCCGCCCTCTTCGGTGCCGTCACCCCGTTTTGCTCGTGTTCCTCCGTGCCGGTTTTTCTCGGCTTCATCCAGGCGCGTTTCCCGATCGGGGTGGCCTTCGCCTTCCTGATCACCTCGCCCATCGTCAACGAGATCGCGGTGGCGCTGCTCGGGGCGACCTTCGGCTGGAAATTTGCCTTCACCTACGCGGGCGTCGGAATCGCCCTTGGGATCGGCGGCGGCCTGGTGCTGACCCTCCTGCGCGCGGAACGCTGGTTGACCCCCGGGGCGATGGCCCCGGTCACAGCGGAGGACGACGACCCGCCGCCCACTGGTTGGTCCGCCCGGCTGCGCGACGCCGGCGGGACCAGCGTCAGCATTCTCCGTCGCATCTTGCCGTGGCTGCTGGCCTCGCTGGCCCTCGGCGCCGGCATGCACGGCTTTGTGCCGACCGGCTTCTTCGAGAAACTTTTTGCCGGTACGGGCGCCTGGACCGTCCCCCTGGCCTCCGCGGCCGGCCTCCCGCTTTACGTCAGCGCCAACGCCACGGTGCCCCTGCTCGACGCCTTTGTCGCCAAGGGCGTGCCGCTCGGCACCGCGCTGGCCTTTCTCCTTTCTGCTGTCGGCGTCTCCATCCCCGAAATGGTGATGCTCCGCAGTGTGATGACCGTGCGGCTTCTCGTGGTCTTCTCCGTGGTCGTGCTTGTCGGCACGACCATTGTCGGATGGATTCTCAACGCCCTCCAATGAATCCTGTCTACGACGCCTCGTTCTGGGACAACCGCTACGCGGGATCCGACTTCGTTTTCGGCACCGCCCCCAATGCGTTTCTCGCCTCCGTGGCGGAGCAGATTCCCGCCGGTCCGGTGCTCTGCCTCGCCGAAGGGGAGGGCCGCAACGCCGTGCACCTCGCGCGCCGTGGCCATGCCGTCACGGCCGTTGATCAATCCACTGTCGGGCTGGACAAGGCCGCGCGCCTCGCCGCGCAGGCGGGCGTGACCCTGACCACCTGCGTCGGCGATCTGGCCGATTATCCCATTTCGCCTGGCGCGTGGGCCGGCGTGGTTTCGATCTTCTGTCATCTCCCACCGGCCTTGCGCCGGTCCGTGCACGCCCGGGTCGTCGCCGGTCTGCGCCCGGGCGGCGTGTTCGTGCTGGAGGCCTATCACCCGGCCCAGCTCTCCTTCGCCACCGGCGGTCCCAAGGAGGTCACCCTGCTGATGACGCTCGCCGATCTCCGCACTGAATTGGGCGGCCTCGAGTTCGTCCACGCCCGCGAATGCGAACGCGAGGTGGTCGAAGGCAGCGGCCACACCGGACGCGCGGCCGTGGTCCAGGTGGTTGCCCGTCGTCCGCTCTGATTTGCGGATTCCTTTCACGCAGCTTTGGGTTAAAATCTTCACCAGCCCATGAAGCCCGATCCCCGCTATCAGCCGGTCTTGCAGCAATCCCTGGCCCACGCCCTGGCTTACCTTTCGAAACTGCCCGAGGCACCAGTTGGGGCCACCGCCACGCTCGAACAATTGCGCAGCCGCCTGGGACGTCCGCTGCCGGCCGCCCCGGCCGATCCCACCGCGGTGATCGACCAACTCGTGCGGGATGTCGAGGGCGGTCTGATCGGCAACGCCGGCGGACGCTTTTATGCCTGGGTCATCGGTGGCAGCGTGCCCGCGGCCCTCGCAGCGGATTGGCTGACGTCCACCTGGGACCAGAACGCCGGCATGTACGCCGTGGCACCGGCAGCCGCCGTCGTGGAAGAGGTGAGTGGTCGCTGGCTGTTGGAATTGCTGGGCCTGCCGGCAAACGCGAGTTTCGCCCTGGTCACCGGCTGCCAGATGGCCCACGTCACCTGCCTGGCCGCCGCCCGCAACGCCGTACTGGCGAAACACGGTTGGGACGTCGAACAGCGCGGCCTGATCGGCGCGCCCGCGATCCGCATCATCACCAACGACCAGCGCCACGGCACCATCGAGCGCGCGCTGCGCCTGCTCGGACTCGGCCGCGACTGCATCATCGATATTCCGGTCGCCGCCAACGGCCAGCTGACCGCCGCCTCGCTGGCCCCGGTGCTCGCCGCGGCGCCGCACCAACCGACGATCGTGTTGTTGCAGGCCGGTGACCTGAACACCGGTTCCTTCGATCCGTTTTTGGAGGTCATTCCTCTCGCCCATCAAACCGGGGCCTGGGTTCACGTCGACGGGGCCTTCGGCCTCTGGGCGGCCGCGAGCCCCGCTCACCGCCATTTCACCGCCGGCGTCGAACAGGCGGACTCCTGGGCCACCGACGGCCACAAGTGGCTCAACGTCCCCTACGATTGCGGTTACGCGATCGTGCGGGACCGCGAGGCGCACTACCGCTCGATGGGACACCACGCCCACTATCTCACGCACTCCGACGCCGCGCGTGATCAAGTCGACTGGAATCCTGAATACTCGCGGCGTGCCCGCGGCTTCGCCACCTACGCGGCCATCGCGAGCCTCGGCCGGGAGGGTATCGCACGGCTCGTCGCAGACTGTTGCCAGCACGCCCACACACTCGTGACCCGCGCCGGCAACCTGCCGGGCGTGGAGGTCTTGCACGTGCCGCACATCAACCAAGGCCTGCTGCGCTTCCCTGATCCCAAACCGGGTGCAACCGCAGAGGATCACGACCGACACACGGAGGCCGTCACCGCCCGCGTGGTCGCCTCCGGCGAAGCGATGTTCGCCTGCACCACGTGGCGAGGACAGCGTTGCATGCGTGTCTCGGTCTGCGGTTGGGCCACCAACGCCGCGGATATCGACCGCGCTGTGGCGGCGATCGCCCAAGCGCTGAAACGTGCGGCGTGACGAATCGGCCCGGTGACCACCCGCCTTGGGTTTCGAGGTGGGGCGGCGAGTCCCTTCGCCGCCATCAATTTCCGATGCGAATCCGACTTCGTCCGAGCTTTGACCAAAGAGGGCTGAAACCGCTTCTGCCCGTGGTTTTCGATTCCCGCCTGACCTTGCTGCCTCCCGGCAAAAAGCGGTGGCGTTGGAGCGAACTCGAACTAGCTTGGCGGGATGAAGAAGTTTTTCCTGCTAACCGTCCTCCTCGTTGTCCCGGCTCTCTGGGCCGCGGTCCCCGCCGTCAATCCGGCCGAAGCCGCGAAACGCGTGGCCGCGGGCACCGCCGTGCTCGTGGATGTGCGGGAACCTTCCGAATGGGCCGAGACTGGTGTCGCCGCTCCCGCCACTTTGCTGCCGAAGAGTGAATTTGATGAAGGCCAGATCGGCGAGTGGAAGGAATTCCTGGCCCGCGTGAAGGACAAGGAGATCATCCTCTACTGCCGGTCGGGCCGTCGCTCCGGAGCCGTGGCCAATGCCCTGGCAGAAAAGGGATTCAAGGTTGCCAACGCCGGCGGCTTCAAGGACTGGCAAGCCGCCAAGCTGCCCGTGCGCAGCGCCAGCGCCGAAAAGAAGTAACGCTGCCGAGGCCAGCTCCTCGTTTCGCACTGATCAAGTCATGTTAGGTGGCGGGCCGGCCTACTGCCCGACCGCGCATTTAGCCCCTCTGGTGTTCGAATCCGTTCATTTCTCAGGTCGCGCCATGCCGGCCGTTCAGCAAGATTTGCGCAGCAGAGAAGCGCCAGGTGCCGTAGAGTCATGGTATGAAAGCGCGATTCTACCCCGTCGTCCTTTCGCTGGCCCTGACGTTGGTTGCGTTTGCCGCCAACCGGGCCGCTGCGGCGCCTCCGGCGCATGCCTTCGTTGATCCCGATACCCCGGCCGTCGCCCAAATCCGCCTACTCGGCGAGCGCACCATCGATCAGTTGGGCAATGCCCTGATCTTGGAGGTCCGGCGCGTGCTCGCCAAGTCATCGCCGGCCCTCGCCATCGGGATGCTGCACCTCAAGGACTACAAGCTCCCCCTGCCCGCGCCCGGCCAACCCGTGGTCACGGCGGTCCGGCGCACCAGCCTGCGCGTGCGCAATCCCGCCAACTCACCCGACGCCGCTGATCAGGCCGCGTTGGACCTGATCATGGAGCAGTTGCAGAACGGCGATGACGTCGCCCGGGTACTAGTGCAACGCGTCACCCTGCCCGGTCAGCCGCCGGAATGGCGCGTCTACCGTCCGCTGGCGGCGCTGCAGCAATGTCTCGATTGTCACGGCAAGGAAGCGGCCCTGGCCCCGGGCGTAGCCGACACACTCAAGGTGTTTTACCCCGCCGACAAGGCGGTGGACTACAAGCCGGGTGAATGGCGCGGCCTCATTCGGGTCTCGATCAAGGAGCCCGCGAAGAAGTCATGATTCAATCCGCGACCGAAATCACCTTCCCGACCGCCGCCGTGCATTTGCCCTGTGCGGAATCCTGCGCGGCCTTTCAGCCGATCAATCCCAACGGCTGGTCGGACTATGGCATTTGCACGAACCGGCAGTCCCCGCGCTGCGGCTACCCGGTGCGACCGGGGAATGATTGTTCCTGTTACCAGGTTTCGTCCGATCGAAAATCCGCTTCCTGAACCCCCGCCCCATCCACCAACTCTCCAGTGGGGCCGGTCTCTGACCGGCCGATTGGCGCCCCGATGGCCGGTCAAAGACCGGCCCTACCCGTTTACCCGCGCCACTTCAACAGGCGGGCGGCCTGAATCAGGCACACACAGTCCTCGCCGTCTTCGGTGTGCAGCCAGTGCAGGTCAAGTTCCGGAAAGGCCCGGTCCATCGCCGTGCGCAGGCCACCGACCTCCAGCACGACCAGACCATGCTTTTGCAAGCGCTCGCGCGACTGGCGCAGGAGCTTGCGGATGATGTCCAGGCCGTCGGTGCCACCGTCGAGCGCCATCGCCGGCTCCCGCTTGAATTCCTCGGGCAGCCCGCGCAACTCGCGCGTGGGCACGTAGGGCGGGTTGCTGAGAATGAGGTCGTACTTCGCCCGCGGCACGGCGTCGAACACGTCGGAATGGTGCAGCTTGATGCGTTTCGCCAGATGATGGGTCGCGACGTTGAACTTGGCCACGGCCATCGCGTCGGGTGACAGCTCGATCGCATCCACCTTCGCGTCGGCAAACTGGTGCGCGAGCAGGACGGCCAGACAACCCGACCCGGTGCAGACGTCGACGACCCGTTTGACCGGCTTGTTGCCCATCAGCTCCGCGATCGCCGGCAGGAGCTCCAGAAAATAGCTGCGCGGGATGATGACGCGCTCATCCACATAGAAACGAAGGTCCCCGAGGTAGGCCTCCCGGGTGAGGTAGGCGGCGGGGATGTGCTCCTCCAGGCGCCGGCGGAAAACCTCCTCCACGCGCGCGTTTTCCTCCGCCGTCAGCCGGCGCTTCAACACGGCGGCCTGGCTGTCGAGGGGCAGATCCAAGGTGCGGAGCAACAGGTAGAGGGCCTCGTCGTGCGCCGTGACCGCCACCTGGCCCAGCGCCGCCTGGTGCCGGGCATAGGCCCGCACGGCCCACTTGAGGCGGTCACCAAGGGTCTTGGGCTTTGCTGCGGGCATGGGTCAGGTTTGCTTGGCCGCGCCGGGGCGGTGTTCCGCACAATAGCACCGGTCGTCGTCCGCGTAACGAAAATCTTCGAGCGGGTGGGTTTGGTCGGTCTTGCCGCAGACCACGCAGCGGTGACGCGGCTCGTCGTTGTCGCGTGCAGCCGCCTGCTTCGCCTGATAAACCATGCGTCGCTTGCCGCCCTCGACGCGCTGGGCGATGTCACCGGAGAAAAAGACGAGGAAGTTTCCGATGGAGGCCAGCACGCTGAGCCGGATGGACCAGGTGCCAAGCACCAGCGCATAGCCGTAGAAGAGCCACTGGATCAGGGCGAGCCACTTGATCTTCACCGGGAGGATGAAAAAGATGAGCAGCTCGAAATCGGGATTCAGAAAGGCGAAGGCCAGGAACACGCTGCCCGCGAGAAAGAGGTTGGGCGCGTAGTTGAGCGGAAAAAGGAAGGCCACCGCTACCGTCAGCAACCATCCTAGAAAAATGAAGCAATTGTAGCGGAAAACACCCCAATAGCTTTCCAAGGCCGATCCCATCAGGAAGAACATGTACCACGCAAAGGCGATGAACACGGGATGGGCGTTCGGGGGCAGGAAAAGGAAGGTCACCAGCCGCCAGGCCTCACCGTGCAGGACGGCGAGCGGCAACAGGGCGATTCGCTCCAGATCAAAATAGCCAAGGAAGGAGACGGCCCAGAACAAGACCTGCCCCATCACCAGATAGAGCGAGATGTTCGGAATCGCGTAGCGGCCCAGGGCGCGCTCGAGTCGGTTGAATAAACCCATGACGGGTTACTTTGCGTCAGCCTTGGCCAGCTCGTCCAGCAAAGTCTGCTTCTGCTTCTGGAGCGGTTGCTCGGTCACGGAAGCGATCAACACCCGCGCGTGGTCGGCCCGGCCCATCTTGATGAGCACATTGGCCGCGTGCAGCCGGATCGTCTGCTGCTCGATCCCGGGCTTGGCCCGCTCTTCCAGGGTGGTCCAGCGGGCGAGGGCTTCGGTCCATTTGGGTTGTTCGAGGTCGTAATAGGCCTCGGCGGCGCGGTAGGCGTAGGCGAAATTGTCGGGGGCCAGCTCGGCCGCCCGTTGGAAGGCTTCCAGCATGGTCTGGTCGAGCTTGGCGCGGGTGAACTGCCCGGTGGCAATCAACTCGTCTCGCCCCTCGGTCAACAGCTTGGCCAGATGGTAATGATAGAGCGGCTCTTTCGGCGCCAGATCGATGGCGGACGTGATCCACGGCAACGCGTCGACGATCTTGCCGTCTTCCGCGAGAAACCGGCCGATCTCGTTTTTGACCATCGGAATCTCCCCGTCGAGCTGGTTGGCCTTGATCAACATGCCGACCGCCTCGCGGGTCATGCCGACCTGGCCGAGCAACCGGCCGTAGGCGACGTAGGCCGCGGCGAAATCCGGGGACTTCTGAATCAGGATGTCGTAACTGTTGATGACACTCTGCAATTCGCCGCGCAGCCAAGCCTCGTCGAGGTGGTCCTTTTCCTTGTCCGCCCGGACGAGGATGTCCTTCTGCCGGGAGACAATGTCCTTCAGGGTTTTCTCGGACAAGGTCTCGGCGCCGGCCGATCCGGCCGCGACCAAGAACAGAAGCAAACCTGCCAGCAGCGGTCTCAAAGAGGAAATCATGCCCTAAAGACACGGCCTCGCCCGAATCGTTCAAGGCTTTACGCGGATTCGCACTCGAGCCCGTCGCCTTTAAGGTCTTGAGGGGGTGAAGATCTGTGCACAATGTAAAATGTTTTATTGGAATTATTTACGGATCAATTAAGGCTGAATCCGGGCTAATGCTGGGTCGGATTGGGGTGATCAGGCCGTGAAGTGTAAAATTAACCGGACTGGCACACAGGGGTTGGCACCCGATGTGCTATGATACGCTTGTCGAAAGACACTTCATACCAAGCAACCATAGACGTTCTTTGCACTTTGGCTGATTCCGGCAGGAGGTTGCCGTAATCGGCCAGGATTCATTCGTGGCACTTTTCCCTCAGGCCCCGGCCGTGCGGTTTCCCCGTGCGCCAGGTTGCCCCAAAGCAAACTTTTGCCGTCTCCCGTCGCTTCAACGGCTGGCGATGGCAGAACGAGGTGCTCTCCTGCGGTCATTCCGGCCGGTGGTGGCGTCTCGCCTGAACAGAAAACAAACCCCGCCTCACCGCGGGTATATAAGCCATGAATACGAAATCCAAACTAGTCCTCAGCCTCGGTCTGCTCGCGGCTCCCCTCGCCTTGATGGCGTGGTCGCCCGAGAAGGCCTATGTCGAGTCCTACCTCAGCCGCGTTGGCAGCGAAACCCCGGTTCCGACCTCCGTCATCACGCCGGTCGTCAGCGCCAAGTTCGCCGGTCAGCAGGTAAAACTCGAGTTCGTCGTTGATCCGGCGGGCAAACCGACGTCCATCACGTCGGTCACGCCCGGCGCCAATGCCGAACTGGTGGCCTCGGTCACCGCCGCCGTGTCGCAGTGGAAATTCTCCCCTGCGCATGTCGACGGCAAGCCCGTGGCCCGCAAGGTCGCGCTGCCCGTGACGATCGTCGATCTCGACGGTTCCTCACGCTTCGCGCTCAACTAAACAGTAACAGCAATCAACCAGGGCCGTTCTCCGCTCACGCGAGGGACGGCCCTGTGTATTTTATACCAGTTACCATTTGCTTTGAGTCTTTGTAGGGCTGCCGCTTGCGGCATGCCTCGTCAGGAAAAAGGTGCGGCGCAAGCGCCGACCCTACAGTCCAGAACCGATAGGTAATGGGTATCAGACCTCATCCGCCGCCGGCCGCACCACGCGGCGCCAGAGCAGCAGCACGATCCAGGCGAGGAGCATCGTCACAACCGTGTGGCTGAGGTAGTGGGCGCCCTTCAGCATCTGGTAACCTCCCATCCACCAGCCGGTGCCCAGACCGAGCAACAGCCCGCCCATTTTCCAACCGCGCGTGCGGCGCAACCACATCAACCCCAGCAGCGCGAAGCCGCCGCTGGCGTGGCCGGCCGGAAAACAATGCCCCTTCCGCTCCGGCCGGTCGTTTTCCGGATAGGGTTCGCAAAGTTTCACATAAGGCACGTCGCCGCCGTAGCGCCGGATCTCCGAGGGGCAAAAGGTGTCGGTCGTGCTCTTGCCGAAGCCCGCGATGACGGGGACTGCGACCAGCGTGAGGAGCGCCACCCAGAGGTCGCGCCGGGCAAAGCCGAGCCGGGCCCGCCAGCGGGCCGGGCCCACCGACAGGGTCAACACGGCGATCGCCGTGAGGATGATGAGCACCTTCGGTCCGTTGTAGAACACGAGGCGGCCGAGCGGGTCGACCGCGTCCACGATCCAGCGCCGCGCGCCGGCATCATAGAAAAAATCCTGCACCCAGAGATCCAGCTGGGTGAACTCAAACAGGGCCAGGGTTGCCGCCAGCAAAACCACGGCTGGCCAGAGCGTGCGGTCGAGGCCCGCAGGTCGGAAAGTCATGCGCCTTACGGTGTGTTCTTTTTCCGCCCGAGCAAGCGTTTGAAGTCGAAGTTGACCCGCAGCTTGGCGTTCACGCCGACGTCGTTTCCGTCAGGACCATGTGAAAGCCGCAGGCCGAGGCCCAGCAACCATTTGCCCTTGGAGCCCAGGGTGTACTTGGCCGGCAGCACCCAGACGATGCTCGGGCGGACCGTGTAGACATCGCGATTGACCTGCGCGGTGAAACGCGTGGTGGCATACGTCGTCTCGAGCGCGTAGGTGACGGGACCGCGCTCATACAGCACGCCGCCCGTGACGTTGATGGAATCATCGCCCAGTTCGTTCTTCTCCAGCTCACCGCGGGTCGTCGTCTGCGTAACCGCGTCCCAACCGAATCCGGTGAACACCCGCCAGCCCGGCGCACCGGCCAGGTTGTGCGAGGCGGTGATGAATGGCGCGGTATGCCGCAGCCCGTCCGTGACATCGAGCGGGGGGCTGCCCATTGGCTGCTGCCAGTTGATGCCAACGGAGGTGTCCCAACCGATGTTGAGCGGATCACCCAGCTGGTACTTGGTGCCGAGGTGCAGGGTGGAAAAGCCGCTGTCCTCAAAAAAGCCCCCCTTCTTCAGGCCATGGGTGAAAAACGCATCCGCTTCGAGCGAGGCCTCCCAGCGGCTGTTGATACCGTAACGAAAACCGAGGGCCGTGCGGATGTGGTCGCGCTTGGTGAGGTCACCGAGGTGGGGATGCACGACGAGGCGCAGCGCATTCTTTTTTTCCGTGCGTGGCAACACGCTGTTAAAGACGCCCTTCATCTGCAGGTCATCGTCCGTGGCCTTGGCCATGGGCGCGCCGGTCGGGGCGGAGGACAAATCATCCTCGGCCGAAAGGGTGGAAGCTGTGCACAAGAGGACCGCCATGCCGGCGGCAATGAGTGATTTCATGGGCATTGGGGGTCGCCGATGCGATGGAGGAACTAGGGCGCCGCGGGGGCGTGACCCGGCGCCGGGAGGTAACGGTTGAATTCTTCCGGCGTCAGCTCGCGATAGAGATTCTCATCATACAGGTAGCTGGCGGCCTGGTAATAGCTGATGGCTTCCGTGCGGAAGGCTTCCTTCAGGGGCGCCGTGGTGAGGGAATAGTCCTTTGGATTGTAGACAAACTGCACCGACTGCCGCACCGGCTTGAGGACCATGAAGTCGTTGCCCCGCCGCAGCCCGAGCTTCTGGTAGTTGCCCAAAAGCGCGTGCGCCGCCTCGGGGGCGATCTTTCTCACATCGTGCCCGAAGAAACGCGACGGGTAGGTCCAGTTGAGCAGCCCGAGCAGCGTGGGCGCATAATCCATCTGGCTGGTGAGCGTCGCGATGTGCCCCGGGGCGATGTGGCCGCCCGGCGAATAGATGATGAGCGGGATGTGGTAGTTCTGGATCGGCAGTTCCGTGCGGCCGGCGCTGGAAGCGCAATGGTCGGCCACGATCACGAACACAGTGTTCTTGAACCACGGCTTTTCCGAGGCGTCGCGGATGAACTTGCCGATCGCGTAGTCGGTGTACTTCACCGCACCGGGCCGGCCCGAGACCTTCGAGGGCAGGTCGATCCGGCCCTCGGGAAAGGTATACGGCCGGTGATTCGACGTGGTCATCACAAAATAATGGAACGGCTTGCCCGTCGCGGCGCTGGCGTCGGCCTCCCGCAGCGTCCAGCGGAAAAGATCCTCGTCACACACGCCCCACACATTGGCGAAGGTGATGTCTTCCTTCGGCACGCCGGTCCGGTCGACGACCCGGTAGCCGTTGTGCCCGAAAAAGTAGTTCATGTTGTCGAAGTAACCGAAGCCGCCGTAGATGAAGGCGGTGTCGTAACCCTTGGCGCGGAAAACCGAGCCGAGCGTGAACAGGTTCTCGTTGCGCGGGCGCTTCACCAGCGAGCGACCGGGCGTCGGCGGCACGGCGAGCGTCAGCGCCTCCATGCCGCGGTCGGTGCGCGTGCCGGTCGCGTAGAAATTGTCGAACACGAGGCTCTTCCCGGCGATCTCCGCCAGGTTGGGCGTGAGGTTGGTGGCGCGGTTGAAGATGCTCAGGAAATCGGCACTCAGGCTCTCGACCGTGATCTGGATCACATTGGGCATCAGCTCAGGGCCGGTGTTGCGCACGAGCCGCAGCGTGTCGGCCTCGCCGGGCCGCAGCAACTCGGAGCCGTCGGCCGTCAGGTGTGCCTGCAGGGCCGGGAACACCTCGCTGTCCTTCAACGTCGGATAGAACTGCGCGTACTCGAGGACGTTGTTGCGGAAGGCGGAGAAGAGGGACCAGACCCCGTTCTTGCCGAGCTCGCGGTTGAAGTTGTTGCGGAAATTGGGAAGCCAGTCCGTGGACAACACGCTGCCGAAGGCGATCGCGCCGACCAGCCACAGGGCACCGGCCGCATACCGCGCCTTGGCCTTCTCATGTTCCGCCCCCAGCCAGCGCGCCGGCAAACCGGTGCGCGCGAAGAGCCAGACCACCAGCAGGGCGCCGACGCCCACCCCGCTCAGGATCGCCGGCAGGTTGTAGGACTCCCGGATGTTGCCGATGACCTCAGTCGTGTACACGAGGTAGTCGACGGCGATGAAATTGAACCGCACGCCGAACTCGTCCCAAAAGGTCCACTCGGACACGCCGCCAAAGAGCAGCAGGTAGCAGATGCCGAAACTCGCGACGTACGCCAGCCAGCGCGTTGCCTTCCACGCGAAGAATCTCGCGGGCAGGAGCGTCAGCACGACGATGAGCGGCAACGCGGCGAACGCCGCCGCCCCCAGGTCATAGACCAAACCCCAGCCAAACGCCGCCACGAGGCTCAGTGTCCACGTCACGTCGTGTGAGGCCTTGATCAGCAGGGCCAGCCGGGTGAGAAAGGAGAGCCCCAGAAACACCATGAAAAAAAGCACGATGCCGCCGTGACGGCGTTGCAGCATGCGTTGGCACAGGGTCGGGGGCGGTGTCGTAGTGGGGGTAAGAATGGGCACGATGAGTGTGAAGTGTTCGAATGAAAACCCATCACTCCTGACACGCAAGCCGGGGGACCGGAAAAATTATTGAACGCGCGGACCGCTCATGAGTCGTCGGCGCACGCCCAGCAATCCAACGACCAACAACCCCAGCGCGAACATCATCGCGACCGGCACGTTACGCAGATTCTCCGCCAGACCGATCCCCAGCGCCGACCCGATCCAACCGGCCACGGCGTAAACGAGCACCGCCCACTGCACGCGTCCGCTGCGGGCCGGATAATAGACCAACAGCGTCGAATAGCCCGACACCGCCGCCGCATACAAGAGCGCCCCGGGCGATCCCAGACCCCACCCCATCAGGACGACCGCCCCGAGCAATCCTGCCATCGCAACCAGCGCAACCCCCGCGACCCTTCTCAGGTTCAACGCGAATCCGGCCAAAACTCCGGCGATGAGATGGAACCCCGCATTCGCCACCAGCTGCGCACCGCCGGTCCAGGTCACCGCCTTCAACTCCGGCGTGTGCTGAATGAGGTAGAACGCTGCTGAGTCGAAAGCCACCAGCGCCAGCAACAGCAGGATCCAGAGAACTCCGCCGCGGACACTGTAATCAAATCCGGTTGCGCCCTCTGGTTCGCCCGGTTGCGCAAAAGCCCGCACGGCCCGCCACCCCACGGCGGCCGCCCCGAGTCCGACCATCGCCTGCGTTTTCGCGTCTCCCGCAAAAACCGGCGGCAAATTGCACAGCGCATAGGCGAGACCGGTGCCGATTCCGAGACACAGCCCCAGTTGCCGACCACCGGTCTCGCGCAACAGCTGCGCGGCCAGGCCCACGGTCACCCATCCGGTGGCGCCGCCAGTCAGTCCGGCGACAACCAGAAATGCGCCGGGTGTTCGGACCACCATCACCAAGACCGCGGCGAAGCCCGCGACCAAGTAGCCTGCTCCCATCAGCCCGCGCCGCCGTTGTTCGTGATAGGCCCAGCCCATGGCCACGCTGCCTACAATGCCCGCGCCGCCCATCACCGCCATCGCCGGCCGCAACCAGTCATGATGCGCGCCCAAGACCTCCCCCATCGCGTGCAACAACCCAAACTGGGCGAACACCAGGAAGTACGCATACGTCGACGCCACCGCCACCACCGCAGTGACCCGGCTGCGCAACGGCGGTATGGCTTCCTCTGTAACCGAGGATTTTGTGGCTGTGGGGAAATTCACCGGATGATTGACGCGGACCGCTTTACGTTGGTCCCACCCGCCGGTCTCGGCAACGGGATAGAAAAAATACTTGCCCCACGCCGTTTTCCCCGGCTCCTTCAAGGTCTCGATCTACCCATGATCATCAACCACCACCATCACCACGAAGCCTAGCCTTCCCTCGCGGGGAAGGCCTGGATGTGCCTTCCCTGGGTGATGAGACGATTTTCCAAACCCCGGCTGGCATGTCCCGCCGGGGTTTTTATTTTCCCGGCATAAGGCCCTCCGCGCTTGGCTCACGCCCACCCATTCCCTTCACTCTACCTTTCCCAAGATCCTCGATCCCGGACCCAAGACCCAAATCCACATGCCTCCCGCCAACCTCCCCAAAGACCGTCTCCGCCTCGCCATCCAGAAGAGCGGCCGACTCTCCACCGACTCCCTCGATCTGCTCAACCGTTGCGGCATCAAGGTCAAGGCCCCCAAGGAGAAGCTCCTGCTGCACTCCGAGAATTTCCCCATCGATATCCTCTTCGTCCGCGATGACGACATCCCGCAGCTCGTCATGGACGGCGTGAGCGACCTCGGCATCGTCGGCCAGAACGTCCTGGAGGAGTCCGCCATCGAACGCCGCGACGCTGGTTCCGGCCACGCCTACGCGGTCGAGCGCGTGCTCGATTTCGGCGGTTGCCGCCTGGCCATCGCCCTCCCCGAGGAGCGTCCGTACTCCGGTCCCGCCGACCTCGCTGGCCTCCGCATCGCCACCACCTACCCGCGGCTGACCAAGCGCTTCTTCGACGAGAAGAACATCAAGGCCGACATCGTCACGCTCACCGGCTCGGTCGAGGTCGCCCCGCGCCTCGGGCTGGCCGAGGCCATCTGCGACCTCGTCGCCACCGGCTCCACCCTCGAGGCCAACCGCCTCCGCGCCGTCGAGACCATCTTCAAGAGCAAGGCCGCCCTCATCCGCGGCGACTACAAGCTCACGCCGCAAAAGGCCCACGCCCTCGAGATCATGCTCCGCCGCATCGACGGCGTGCAACTGGCCTCCGAGGCCAAGTACATCATGCTCCACGCGCCGAAGTCCGCGCTCGCCGAGATCCAGAAACTTCTCCCGGGCTCCGAGAATCCCACCGTGCTGCCGCTCGCCGGCGACGACACCAAGGTCGCCCTCCACGCCGTCTGCCAGGAAGCCGTCTTCTGGGAAACCATGGAGACCCTCAAGAAGGCCGGCGCGAGCAGCATCCTTGTCCTCCCGATCGAGAAGATGATGCTCTGAACCAACGCCCACCCCCTGTCATTCTGAACGCAGTGAAGAATCCATCTGCCTGCCCGCCGGCGATAATCACTCCGGATCCTTCGTTACAATCAGGATGACCCGATAAAATGAAACCCCTCGTCTGGAAATCCCTCTCCGCTTCCGCCCGCCGCACCGCGCTCTCCCGCCCGGCGCAAAAGGCGCAGCCGCAGACGGCTGCCATCGTGGCGGATATCATCCGGGATGTCCGTGAAGGGGGCGACGTCGCCTTGCGCCGGCTCACGGAGAAGTTGGACGGCGCCAAACTGACGACCCTGCGTGTTGGCGCCGCCGAATTCGCCGCCGCGGGCAAAGCGCTCAAGCCGGCGGACAAGGCCGCGTTGCGCACCGCCTACCGCAACCTCCGCCAGTTTCACCTCGCCCAGCGTCCGGCCCCGATCCGCGTCGAGACCACGCCGGGGGTCGTGTGCGAAAAAGTCTCCCGCCCGATCGAGCGCGTCGGTCTCTACGTGCCGGGCGGCAGCGCGCCGCTTTTCTCCACCGCGCTCATGCTCGGCGTGCCGTCCCAGATCGCGGGCAATCCCGTGCGCGTGCTCTGCACGCCACCGGGCCGCGACGGGCGGGTCAGTCCGTGGATTCTTTTCGCCGCCCAGCTCTGTGGCATCACCGAGGTCTTCAAGCTCGGCGGTGCCCAGGCCATCGCCGCCCTGGCCTACGGCACCCTCAGCGTGCCGAAATGCGACAAGCTGTTCGGCCCGGGCAACAGCTTCGTTACCGAGGCCAAGCTCCAGGTCTCGCGCGATGCGGCCGGCGCCGCCATCGATCTGCCAGCCGGGCCCTCCGAGGTGATGGTCATCGCCGACAACCTCGCGGACCCCGCCTTTGTCGCCGCCGACCTGCTCTCGCAGGCCGAACACGGTCCCGATTCGCAGGTCGTGCTCGTGGCCCTTTCCGAAAAATTTGCCGCGCGGGTTCAAGCCGAACTGCAACTCCAGCTGGCGCTGCTGCCGCGCGGGGCCATCGCAACCGAGGCCCTCACCAAGAGCCGGATCATCCTCGCCGGGTCCACCGCCGAAGCCGTCACCATCGCCAACCGCTACGCGCCCGAGCACCTGATTCTCCAGGTCACCGAGCCGCGCTCACTCCTGCCCGGCATCACCACCGCCGGCTCTGTCTTCCTCGGCGACCTCACCCCCGAATCACTCGGTGACTACGCCAGCGGCACCAATCACGTCCTCCCCACCTATGGCTGGGCCCGCGCCTGCTCCGGGTTGGGCCTGACCGATTTCCTCCGCACGATGACCGTGCAAACCGCCAGCCCGCGCGGCCTGCAGAAGCTCGGCCCCGTAGTCGAGCGCCTGGCCCTCGCCGAAAACCTCACCGCCCACCAGCACGCCGTGCGGGTGCGGCTGGACAAAATCGTCACTGGTGGGGCGGGCCGTCCCCGCCGCGCCGCCCCGCCCATCTCATGACCGCCCTTGAACAAGTTCTCGCCCTCGTGCGTCCCGAGATCCTCGCGCTCGCGCCCTACAGCTCCGCCCGCAAGGAATCGAAGGGCGGACGCGTCTGGCTGGACGCCAACGAGAATCCGGAGACCCCGATGGTGCACCAGCCGCTGCTGAACCGCTACCCGGATCCCCAGCCACCGGAACTGGTGGCCAAGTTGGCCACCCTCTACGGGGTCACTCCGGCCCAGGCGTTGGTCACGCGCGGTTCCGACGAGGGCATCGACCTCCTGCTGCGTACGTTCTGCCGCGCCGACCGCGACGCGATTCTGATCACGCCCCCGACCTACGGCATGTACGTCGTGGCCGCCGGCATCCAGGGCGCAAAGGTCGTGACCGCCCCGCTTGTTCGCAATGCGAACTTCGGCCTCGATGCCGATGCCGTGCTCCGGGCCGTGACGCCTGCGGTTAAACTCGTTTTTCTCTGCTCGCCCAACAACCCGACCGGTGGGCTGCTGGATCGCGCCACCGTGTTGCACCTGGTGCGCTCGCTCGCCGGCCGCGCCATGGTCGTCGTCGACGAAGCCTATGTGGATTTCGCCAGTGTCCCGAGCCTCGCCGCCGAGATCGCCACGAACCCCAACCTCGTCGTGCTGCGCACGCTTTCCAAGGCCTTCGGTCTCGCCGGCGCGCGCGTCGGCACCACCCTCGCGGATCCTGCCGTCATCGCCGTGCTGCAAAAGGTGATCGCCCCCTACCCGGTGCCCGCGCCGGTGCTGGCCGCGGCGCTCGCCGCCCTGAGTGCGGAAGGCCTGGCGGCCGCCCGCGCGTCCGTGACCCTGCTCGTCGCCGAACGTCAGCGCCTCATGGCCGCCCTGCCCAAGCTGGCCGTCGTCAAGACCGTCTGGCCGAGCGATGCCAATTACATCTTGCTCGAAGTCACCGACTCCGCCCGCGTGATGGCCGCCGGCCGCGCCGCCGGCATCATCTGGCGCGACCGCAACAAGGACGTCCCCAACACCGTCCGCATCACGGTCGGCACCCCGGAAGAAAACGACCAAACCCTGGAGGTCCTGGCCCGGGCGTGATGATCCCGCCTGGCGCTGCCCTGAAAATTCCTGACCTGACCCATGAAAAAAATCCTCTTCATCGACCGTGACGGCACGCTCATCACCGAGCCCACCGACTTTCAGATCGACCGGCTCGACAAATTCGCGCTGGAACCCGAGGTCGTGCCCGCCCTGCGCCGCCTGCGCGACGCCGGCTACACCTTTGTCATGGTGACCAACCAGGACGGACTCGGCACGCCGAGTTTCCGCGAAACGGAATTCCGTCCGCTGCAGAAACTGCTCATCGACATCCTCACCTCGCAGGGCATCGCCTTCGAGGCCGTGCGCGTGTGCCCGCACACGGCCGCCGACCGTTGCGATTGTCGCAAACCCAAGGTAGGCCTGCTGCTTGATTACCTGAAGGACACCTCTTGGTCGCGCGAAGCCTCCTACGTCATCGGCGATCGCGAGACCGACCTCCAACTCGCCACCAACCTCGGCTGCCAGGGCCTGCGCTACAATCAGAAGAATCTCGGCTGGACCGAGATCGCCTGCCAGATCGCCGACGCCCCGCGCCGCGCCACGATCGCGCGCCAGACCAAGGAGACGAAAATTTCCGTCGCGGTGGATCTGGATGCCGTCGCCCCCGTGAGGTTTGCGACCGGTCTCGGTTTCTTCGACCACATGCTCGACCAGATCGCGCGCAATGCCGGCATCAGCCTCGTCATCGAGTGCAACGGCGACCTGCACATTGACGAGCACCACACGGTCGAAGACGTCGGTCTCGCGCTGGGCCAGGCGCTCAAGCAGGCGCTAGGCGACAAGCGCGGCATCGGTCGCTACGGTTTCACCATGCCCATGGACGAGGCGATTGCGCAGGCCGCGATCGACCTGAGCGGCCGGCCGTATTTTGTCTTCGAAGGCAAATTTCCCCGCGAGAACGTCGGCCAGCTGCCGAGCGAACTCGTGCCGCACTTCTTCCAGTCACTCGCGACCACGCTGGGCGCCACCCTCCACATGTCCGTGAAGGGCGACAACACCCACCACATGATCGAGTCCCTTTTCAAATGCTTCGGCCGCGCCCTGCGACCTGCCGTCGCGCGCGGCGCCGGCAGCGACATCCCGAGCACGAAGGGCGTGCTCTAAGGGCCCGCTATGCGGGCCAAATCGCAAAAACCAAAAGTCCAAATGCCAAGGAATTTTCCAGTGCAGAAAATCAAACCAAAGTTCGAAGCCTGCCTTTTCGAAAGTGTTTGGAATTTGGCCATTGGCCTTTGGAGTTTATCCTATGCTCGCAATCGTTGACAGCGGCGGCGCCAACATCGCCTCGGTGCGTTTTGCACTCGAGCGGCTCGGCGTGGCCAGTGAACTCACCGCGGATCCCGCCATCATCCGCTCCGCCGACCGGGTCATTCTCCCCGGCGTCGGCTCGGCGCAGGAGGGCATGAAGCGCCTGCACGCCAAGGGGCTCGTGGAGTGCGTCCGCGGCCTCACGCAGCCCGTGCTCGGCATCTGCCTCGGCATGCAGCTGCTGTTCGATTCCTCTGCCGAGGGCGAAACCTCCTCGCTCGGCCTGGTGCCGGGCCGCGTCGCGCTGCTGCCGGAATCCCCCGGCATCACCGTTCCGCACATGGGTTGGAACACCCTGGAGTTCAGAAAGCCCTCCGCGCTGCTGAACACCTTCGATGCGACCACGCGCTTCTATTTCGTCCACAGCTTCGCCGGCCCGGTGAACGCCTACACGCTCGCCAGCTGCGAGCATGGCACGCCTTTCGCCGCCGTCGTCCAGCGCGGCAACTTCTCCGGTGTGCAGTTCCACCCGGAGCGCTCCGGTGCCGCCGGGGCCCAACTGCTGAAAAACTTCCTGGAGATGCCCGTATGAACCACCAATTCACAAGTAGTCTATTAAACTACTTAGGACTGATTGCCTCATGATAATCTATCCCGCCATTGATCTGCGCGGCGGCCGCGTCGTGCGCCTCACCGAGGGTAAATTTGACCAGGAGAAATCGTACGGCGACGACCCGCTGGCCGTGGCCAAGGACTTCAAGGCTGCCGGCGCGACCTGGCTCCATGTCGTCGATCTCGACGGCGCCAAGGATCCGACCAAACGGCAGACGCCCCTCGTGGAAAAACTCGCCCGCGAGAGCGGTCTGCGCGTCCAGACCGGCGGCGGCATCCGCGACGAAGCGCAGGTGGCCACCCTCATTGCCTCCGGGGTGAAGCGGGTCATCGTGGGCAGCCTCGCCGTGCGGCAACCCGACCTTATGCGCGGCTGGCTGAAGCAGTTCGGACCCGAGCGCATCATCCTGTCGCCCGATGTGCGTCTGGACGAGGCCGGCGTGCCCCGCATCGCCGCCGCCGGTTGGCAGGAAACCACGGGCGTGGCACTCGACGATTTCCTCACCGGCTACCTGGCGGCCGGACTCGTGCACATCCTCTGCACCGACATCAGCCGCGACGGCAAACTGACAGGCCCAAATTCCGCCCTCTACGCCCAGCTCGTCAAAAAATTCCCCTCGCTGCAGATCCAGGCTTCCGGCGGCGTCTCCTCGCTGGACGACCTGCGGGTGCTCAAGACGACCGGCTCCGCCGGCGCCATCGTCGGCCGCGCCCTCTATGAAAAGAAATTCACGCTCCAGCAGGCACTGGCCTGCTGAAAGTACCAAGTAACAAGGTCCAAGTGCCAAGAAATCCCCATTCCCTAGGAACGATCAACCTCGCTGAAGCCGAGTGCGGCTCCTTTCCGCCTTTCGATTCGAACTCCGGCCTGCCGCTTCTGCCGTTTGGTCCTTGGCACCTGGCACTTGATACTTGGTCCTTATCCTTATGTTAGCCCGCCGACTCATACCCTGCCTCGATGTCCGTGACGGTCGTGTCGTCAAGGGTGTCCAGTTCCGCAACCACGTGGACATGGGTGACATCATCGATCTCGCCCAGCGCTACCGCGACTCCGGCGCCGACGAGCTGGTGTTTTACGACATCACCGCCAGCAGCGACGGCCGCACGGTCTCGACCGAGTGGGTGACGCGTGTCGCCAAGGTCATCGACATTCCCTTTTGCGTGGCCGGCGGCATCCGCTCGCTCGACGACGCCCGCAAATTGCTGCACAGCGGCGCCGACAAGGTGTCGCTCAACTCGCCCGCCATCGAGAACCCCGACCTGCTCGGCGAGCTCGCTGCGGAATTCGGTTCACAATGCGTGGTCGTGGGCATCGACAGCCGCCACGAGAACGGCGACTACTTCGTGAAGCAGTTCACCGGCGACCCGACCAAGACCCGCGGCACGCGCTGGCGCACCGTCGACTGGGCCCGCGAGGCGCAGAAACTCGGCGCCGGCGAGATCGTGCTCAACTGCATGAATCAGGACGGCGAGCGCAAGGGCTACGACCTGCCGCAGCTCAAGCTCGTGCGCGCCGTGCTCACCATCCCGCTGGTCGCCTCCGGTGGTGCCGGCGCGCCCGAACATTTCCGCGACGTCTTCCGCGAAGCCGGCGTCGACGCGGCCCTCGCCGCGTCCGTCTTCCATAGCGGGGCCATCCCTATTCCCACTCTGAAACAGTATCTCACCGCCGAGGGCGTGATCGTGCGTCCCTGATTTGAAATCCTTATTCACCGGCGCCGGAGTAGGGCCAGTCTTTGACTGGCCTGGTCCGGTCAAAGACCGGACCTACTTATGAAACTCCCGAAAATCGACTGGAAGAAAACCGACGGCCTCGTGCCCGCCATCGTGCAGGATGCCCGCACGCAGCAGGTGCTGATGCTCGGCTACATGAACGCCGCCGCCCTCAAGAAGACGCTCTCTTCCAAGAAGGTCACCTTCTTCAGCCGCACCAAGCAACGCCTGTGGACCAAGGGCGAATCGTCGAAGCACTTCCTCAAGGTCGTGTCCGTCCAGGTCGACTGCGACAACGACACCCTGCTGATCAAGGCCAACCCCGAAGGCCCGACCTGCCACCGCGGCACGGTGAGCTGCTTCGGAGACGAGGGCGCCACGGGCACCGGTTTTCTCGCGCATCTCGACAGTGTGGTCGCAGCCCGCATCAAGAGCGGGGACAAATCCAGCTACACTGTCCGCCTCGTGCAGGAAGGCATCGCCCGCTGCGCCCAGAAGGTCGGCGAAGAGGGTGTGGAGACCGCGCTCGCAGCCATGAAGAGGGACAACAAGGAGTTCGCCGGCGAGGCCGCCGACCTGCTCTATCACCTCATCGTGCTGCTCCGCGCCAAAAAGCTCTCGCTGATCGATGCCATCAGCGTCTTGGAAAAGCGCCACGCGCCGAAGAAATAGGCTGGGAATTGGTCATTAGCGAACGGCCGTCGCCTGATCTCGACCAGGACAAACCAGGGAACCGTTCGCCCCTTTGCCTGTTGGTCCGGTTTTTCGTTTGGATATTCGCGGCGGGTAAGTCTTCCGAGAAAAGCAAAAAGCCCACGGCTGACGCCGTGGGCTTGAGAATTGTACTTTGGTCTATGCCTTAGGCGGCAATCTTGCGGCGGAGACCGGCCAGAGCGGCGATACCGAACGCGAGCAGGCCCAGGGTGGCACCCGTGTCAGGTACGCTTTCTCCCTTCGGACGACCCGTGACGATGTCAGCGGTGATGTCGTCGATCGTGAAGTAATTGCCGGTGCCAGAAAAACGGACACGCTTGATGTCCTTGTTGGCACTGCTGACAGACACGAAGGCATTACTGCCATACACATATGCCAGATCTTGCGAACTCAGAAGATTATCTGAGCTATCGTACGCGGAGACATTAAAAGCACCTGGGGCGCTATACCAGAAACTCATGAAATCGATCGTGTTGTCGAAGATCGCGTCGATGTAAGGATTCGAAATGGAGAAGAGAACTGAAGTGCCGGAGTGGGGAGGATAGCCACCGCTGTTATAACCATAGCGGACGGAATCGAGAATGGTTGAAGAAGGCCCGAACCAGACTCCCTCCCAATAGTTGCCGAAATTGGTCTGACCGCCGTAGTAGAGGTAAGCATCCGGCATGTTTTCGAAGTCGATGGTACCAGCGAAGCTGGGGACCACCGCGGCCGCCCCGAGGAGCGCACCAATGAGGAGGGATTTGATCTTTTTCATGTGTTATTTGGGTTAGGTTGAAAGCCTGTGTGTAGGTGAAGCCAACCGTGTTACACATTCATTGCTTTAACTGGGCCAAACGTGAGTGATTTTGGTTTCTAATTTATAAAACGCTATACAATAGCTATTTATAATTGTTATTATTTCCATTACATGCGCGTAAGAATTTTACCTTTCCTCCAAAGCGAAAAATCCTCTTACGGACACGAAAGAAACCAATACACAAAAACGCGCAATAGTCTTATACAGAGTATATTAAATAGCCTAAAAGGCTGTAACGAAACCCGACAACGTACACCTACGTAGCCCGTTTCACTTCTCCACCGGCAGGTCGAACGGCACGCCGGTGAGCTTGAAGCGCACCTTGACCATCGGGTCCACCTTGATCACGAAACCACGGCGGAGGACCTTCAGGTCCCACTTCCGGTAATCGATGACGGCCTCGCCGGTGACGACATAGGCGCCGTCGGCCTGGGTGACGTTGACGGGAAACTCCACCAACACGGCCTTGTCGCGAATCGTCAGGTTGCCGGTGACCTGTCCTTGTCCGGACGGTGTAACGGCCAGAATGCCGATCACGAACTTGCCGGTCGGCTCACCGCCGCCCAGCCAGTCGATCATCGCGCGGTCGCGTTCCGTATCGCCCGTTTTCAGGTCGGAAAACTTGAAGGCAAACGAGCCCCCCTGCTTGATCTTTTCCTTTTCATCGATCCGCAGGACCGCGTCGTATTTTTCCAACCGCGCCGTGAAGGAGCCAACGGTTACGCTGACATCCACATCCACATAGGACCGCGACGGATCCACCTTCCAGCCGCGATCAGCGGCAAACAAGGCCAGGGGCATCAGTAACCAGGCGGCAAACAGGGAAAAACTTTTCATGGAAGCGCAGGGGTTGCTGGATTACAGACCGCAAATTCGCCCCAAGGTGTCAATGCCGGCGCCGCTTCGTCCCGTCGGCGTTTGTCCAGCCTGACGCCCACCACGTCCGGCGGCCCATGACCCGCGCCACCACTCACCCGCGTCCGCCGCGCAGCAGGAAAACGTGCGCGAGGTCGTGTTTCTCGAACTCCTTCCAATAGCGGTCCTCAATCTTCTTGAGTTGCTC